>MDTE01073002.1_pt1 | contig 10580 bp, 8 predicted proteins | sample 811231 | NCBI WGS metagenome assembly MDTE01 (sample SAMN05326651, study PRJNA326480) | marine metagenome | isolation source: seawater | place: Indian Ocean: Red Sea | collected 2010 | reverse complement strand
TATTATTAATGTAAGCAAAATTAAGATGCTTATAAATAAATTTTGTTTTCTTATTTTCAAATTCTTTATAACTCTATTTAAGCTCAAAGTCTCTTGATAAAAAATAGGACCCATAAAGATAATTAATCCTGATATCAATCCAGATCTTGATTGCAATAAAATTGAGTTGATAATACTTACTAAAATTAAAAAATAATTTATTTTATGAATCTTGTTGATAAAATTTAGTGATCTTTTAGAATAAAGATTCTCCTTGATTTTTGAAATTTGTATATATTTAAACAACTCTTTTAAAATAAATAAAAATCCTAACCCTAATGTTATTGAAATGATTTGAGAATTAAAATCTCCAATCATTTGTCTTAAGTACCACCTATTAATATTGAAATTTATTAAATTATAAAAAATCCAAAAAGTCCCTAATATACTGAATATAAAAATCCCATAATATAAGTAAATAAAGCAATCTAAAATTGTTTTTCTATTTAACTTATTTATGTAAAATATTAAAGATGAACCATAAAATATAACTAAACCTATTTTTAAAAGAATTGTATAAGAATGATTATCTCCGTAAGCAATTATTGTAATTAAACCGTTTGCAATGAAATAAATACCGTAGATTAAATAAATTAGGTTGATTTTGTTTATTTCATGTACATTTTTATAAGAAAAACTCACTAAAAAAATAGAGCTAATTGAAGAAAATATTAAAAAATAATCTGCACTTAACCCCATCGCTGAGGAAAGAGAAATACTTGAGAGATATAAAAATGGTATAAAGTATAGTAACTTCATTTAATTAGATGTGTTCGTATTTTTGAAAAATCGCGATCATGTGTAGAGAAAATTATAGTTTTTTTACTATTAGTTAATAGATTTGCTACTTCGTCTTTCATTGGACCATGTAATGCGGATGTTGGTTCATCCAAAATTAATACATTTTTCTTTTCTGAAAGGATTGCTACAAAAAGAAATATTCTTTGTAGCTCACCTCCTGAAAAGATTGGCAGTGAATAGCTACTATATTGAGACAAAATTTTCACCCATTCCTTTATTCTATTGGATACTTCTTCTAGCTCTAGAATTTTGATAAGTTTCTCGCTCTTTTTAGAGTTTTCTAAAAGATTATTAAATGTTAGGCCAATAGGGATGTCAAATTCAGGTTCTTGGGGCATATAAAAAATGTTTGGTGATATTTCCCTTTCGCTAATATTAGGAATATTCTTCTTGATTAATAATGGTGCACTCTTGTCAGCTAATAATCTCAAAAAGCTACTTTTACCAGAACCACTTTTACCCACTATTTGCACTTTAGAGCAATAAGGTATTTTAAGATATTTTGTCCTTAGTTCATTGCTATTATTTAATTCTTTTTTAAGAAATTTACTATTTATAGAAATTAGATATTCAGCTTTATTATCTTTACTTTTGCTTTGATTTTCAAATACTTCCTCTATAGTTCTATATTTGTTTAAATTAAAAAAGGATAATTTTTTTTCTGCGATATGATGAGATTTTAATAGAGCAAAGAAGGTAGGGAAATTTGTTCTTATTAGATTAATTTTTGCATACATTTTTTGAGCTGCAGGCATTAATCTTAAGGCAGATATTAAAAGAGAAGTTAGAAATAAGATAAACCCATCAGTACCCCATAAAAAAGAAGACATGAAAATGATTGTTACTAAAGCAAGAATTTCAAAAATATATTTTGGACTTAAAGTAGTAAATTCAGAATATATTTGTGCATTCCTTAAACGTAAATCGTTTTGAAAAAATAAATTTTTGTTTATTGCTGATGAATCTAAGTTTAGAACAGTTTCTCTCTGTTTTCGAAAGCTTCTGGACAAGATATTAAAATTTCTCTGAGATCTCAAAATATTTTGTGAAAATTTCTTAGATAATTTTGAGGTAAATAAAAATAGTAATATGTACAAAATAGCCAATATTAAAATTACACAAATTCCAAGAAACCCCTCTAACTTATATAATTCAAAACATATAAAAATAATTGTTATTATTGAAGAAATCAAATATATTGCAGGACTTATGACTCTTGTGGAGGCAGCTTCAGCAGAAATTGAAATATCTGAGAGTAATAAGTTTATATCATCACTTGTGAAATATTTTTTCTTATCAAGAATTTCAGAAAATTTATAAGAAACTATAGAACCGGCATATTTATAAGCAAAGTCACTACTTAGCCAAATACATAAAACTTGAAAAATATCAGCTGCGAATAACCAAATTATCGGTGGTAAAAGATCAAATAATTCTGTTTCTTTTGGATTATTTATAAAGCTACTTACTACTGATGATTCACTGATTAAACGTGCTTCAGAAAATCCAGCTAATATTCCAACAAGTACAATAAATGATAATTTGTATTTTAAAGATAAACTTAATTTAGGTAAATTTTGCGAATTGATTTTATTTCTGAAATCCTTAAAACTAAGCACAAAATGAGTATGTATAAGAATACCTTAACAAATAATCTATTTATTATCAAGGTAAATTAAATTATACAATTTGCTTATTATATTTTAAAAATATTAACTTTTATAAGTTAATTTTATTCAAATGAATTCCATAAATTCAATGCAGTTTCAAGTTTATCTTTGTTTTCTTGATTGTTAACTATTAATCTTTCAGATTTTAAAGTAGGATGAATATTTACCCTATCCAGTATCTTATACCAATTTGATAATTCTATATTAAGGTAACTTTCTATTCTCTTTTTTGTTATTTCTTTTCTTAAGTTTTCGTATTTAATCCCCACAATTTCTTTTGATTTAATTAATCTAAAATATTGAAGTTGTTTGTTATTAATATCTTCAATATTTCTATCAATATTCATGTGTTTAAATCCATCAAAGGCTGTTCTACTCTCTAAGATATTTATTGGGTTTCTAATTATTGATATAAAATAACAGTTATCATATAATTTTTTTATAGAGTTGATTATTTCCTCTGTATCCTCTTCATTATCTATTACTAATTGGGTGCAAAAAAATATTTTTTTTCTACCAAATATTCTTGAGAATATATTATTTAGATTGAATATATTTTTAACAAACATTTTTCTAAAATATAATATTTGATAAGGATATAGTATTCCAAAAGTATATATAGATAACAATATTTCTAAAATTGGAATAAAATTAAAAGGGCCAATTTTGTATGCATTTTTATAATAATTCTTATGTTTATTATAATTACTCTTCATTTTTGATAATGATATTATCAAAGATCCTATGAGGGGTGATTCACTACGAGATACTAAAACATTTGGTGAGCTATCAATAATAGCTTTTAATATTGTTGTTCCTGATCTGCCAGGGCTTAATATAAAAATTGGTTTTAATTTAAATAAGTTAACCATGATATTCAAATAAATTATCCTTTTGTTTTAGAGATAATAGAATGATCTCTCTTTCTTTATTAATTTTTTCTTCAATCCAATTAGGTAAGATGATCTTTGATTTATCTGAGGAATTAGCCTTTTTTAAAAAGACCTTTTTAATTCCTGTATCTTTAATTTTTTGAATAATTCTATGCATATTGTATCTTCTCATCATATTAAAAGTTTTTCTTCCTAATGTAGAAAGAATAGGCGATAGTGAATCTTCAGACTCATTCCTATCTACATCATCAAAATTTATATAGTTGATCATATCTTTTAAATTAATATTGTTAAGTAAGCAAATATCTTTGATTATCTCCTTTGGCTTTTTATTTAAATCATCAATTTTTATTATTCTGAAATTGCTACCAAAAAGTTCTGCCCACCTCTTAGCATTTTCACTATAGTTAAGAGTTCTCATAAGTACATTGTGATTATTTAATGCTATTTCAATTCCTAAATTAGAAAAAAGATCAATCTTATAACCACTTCTTTTTAAATATATTAAATGGGAAATTAGCCTATCTCTTGGATCCCTATAAATAGAGATAATTTTGGGATTATTAAGATCTTGATTGATTCTGTAAGGAGCTGCTTGGTCGGCAAAATAAGAATTTGAACAATCAGTTTTTATAGCATTTTTTTGTGTGTATAAGTGCTCATACCAATTAAACCCTTTATGATAATAAAGACTGAAATATGAAGGTTCTTTTATAACTCCGCAATCAAATTGTTTAATAAGTCTCAATAATTGGTACAAGTAACTTGTCCCGGATTTGCCGGGACCAGATATTATTAGCATCTAAAAAAATATTTCTTTTCCTGTAATACTAATAGTTGGTCAATTGATTTATTAGAAACAAAGATAAAATTTAATAATTTTAAATTCTTAAAGTATTATTTTGATTCTCTTTTTTGAATTGATCTAATGTTTGAATTATCCCTTCATTTAATGAAATACTAGCTGACCATCCCAGGTCATTTATTTTGCTTACATCCATTAATTTTCTTGGGGTGCCGTCTGGCTTTGTATTATCCCAATTTATATCTCCTTTATATCCAACAATAGAGGCAATTTTATAAGCTAAATCTTTTATAGAGATTTCCTTACCTGTGCCAACATTGAGAAAAAAATTTGTATTTTTTTTATTTGATAAATCTTTATTTAAAGGTGGATCCCATTTTTCAAGAACAAATTTAACGGCTTCTCCAAGATCATCTACATGCATAAATTCTCTTAATGGGTTTCCAGTTCCCCAGCAAGTTATCGAAGTGAGATTATTAATTTTTGCTTCGTAAAACTTCCTTAATAAGGCAGCCATAACATGGCTATTTTGGGGATGGTAATTGTCTCCAGGTCCATAGAGATTTGTTGGCATGAGGGATATAGCGTCAAAACCTTCTTGGATTCTCAATGCTTCACAAAGTTTGATACCTGCAATTTTTGCTACTGCATACCATTCGTTAGTCTCTTCTAATTTGCCAGATAATAAGCAATCTTCTTTAAGGGGTTGTTCAGCAAATTTTGGGTAAATACAACTACTGCCAAGAAAAACCAATCTTTTTACTTTATTTAAAAAAGATAATTCTATAAGGTTAGTTTGAATTTTTAAGTTCTCAAGTAAAAAATCTAGTGGCCTCGATGAATTAGCAAAAATTCCACCAACTTTTGCTGCAGCAATAATCACTACATTTGGTTTATTTAATTCAAACCATGATTTAAGTTCTTCATAATTAAGTAGATTTAAATCTTTGCGAGCTGGTAACAATAATCCCCCCCCTTTTTTCTTATCTCCGTAACCAGAATTTTGAAATGTTCTTGATATTGCACTGCCGACCATACCTTTTGAACCAGCAATAAAAATTTTATCATTTTTAGAAATAAGATTATCCATTAATAAGAGTTTTAAGTTGATTGTTTAATTTCAAATTCTGGTTCTATTTTTATTCCTTTTTCAATTAAAAGCGATTCTTTGAAGGCTTCTTCTTTATCGAAATTAACCATTTCTTCAACTAATGTCTCTAAATTATATTTCGGTTGCCATCGAAGTCTCTCATATGCTTTTGATGCATCTCCAAGAAGTTGATTAACTTCAGTAGGCCTGAAATATCTACTATCGACTTTTATTACTATTTCTTTTGTATCAGCCCTTCTACCAACTTCATGAATACCCTCGCCCTCCCAAATTATTGAATTAGAATTATTTTTGCCCCAGCCAAGTTTTTCTGCAGTAAGTTCAATAAATTTTCTTACTGACTCCATTCTACCAGTCGCTATTACAAAGTCCTCAGGTTTATCTTGTTGCAGCATTAACCACTGCATTTCAACATAGTCCTTTGCATGTCCCCAATCTCTTTTCGCATCAAGATTTCCAACATATAAACAGCTTTCAATTCCGATATCTATTCTGGCGAGACCTCTTGTGATTTTTTTTGTGACAAAAGTTTCTCCCCTTCTTGGACTTTCATGGTTAAATAAGATCCCATTACACCCAAAAATCCCATAGGCCTCTCTATAGTTGACAATTATCCAATATGCATAAAGTTTTGCAACAGCATAAGGACTTCGAGGATAAAAAGGGGTTGTTTCTTTTTGAGGAACTTCTTGAACAAGTCCATATAATTCGCTTGTGCTTGCCTGATAGATCTTAGTCTTTTTAGTTAAATTAAGTATTCTTACAGCCTCTAATATTCTTAAAATACCCAATGCATCGCAATTGGCTGTATATTCTGGTGTCTCGAAACTTACTGCTACATGGCTTTGAGCGCCTAAATTATAAATTTCATCAGGTTGTATATCTTGAATTAATCTTGTTAAGTTACTGCTGTCAATGAGATCTCCATAATGAAGAAAAAATCTTTGATTATTATCGTGGGGATCTTGATAAAGATGATCAAGTCTGCCTGTATTAAAACTACTTGATCTCCTTTTGATTCCATGCACCTCATAACCTTTTTTTAAGAGAAATTCTGCAAGATAGCTACCATCTTGGCCAGTTATTCCAGTAATTAAAGCTTTTTTTATTTTCCCACTCATTTTTTTCTTTTTATCTAATGAAGATTATACAATTTCTAAAGTAATAATTATAGGATACCTCTTTGAAATTATTAAAAAAAGAAATTCAAGTTATGAAGGGTTTATCTTTGATATAAAAATTCTTCGTTCAAGATAAATTACGGTTTATTTTTAGAGGATTTTTAAGATCTCATTGTGCCGTCTCCTATCCTCCAAACTTTTAATCCATTGTTTTTAATCTCATATTTATTAATTACGGATCTTACATCAAAAATCCAACAAGGTTTTCTCATTAAATTTGCAAGCTCTTCCCAATTTAACTTTTCATAATCAGACCATTCAGTAAGTATTACAACAGCATCACTTTCTTTAAATGCGTGAGTTATTTCTTTTGAGAATTCCCAACCTCCTTCAATACTACAAACTTGATTTTGTGCTTTTTCTTTTAAACCTAAATCAATACTTATTTGTTTTGGATCAACTTTTGGATCATGGATAATAAGGTTGGCTCCTTCTTCAATTAAATCTTTACAGATTGGAATAGCAGCCGATTCTCTTGTATCATTTGTATTGGCTTTAAAAGCGAATCCCAGTATTGTAATTCTTTTATTACATAAAGTACCGAATAACTTTGTTGTAATTAATCTAGAAATTCTATGTTGATGCCAACTATTTAATTCAACAACACTTTCCCAAAAATTTGCTACTTCTGGCAATCCAAAATAATTTGAAAGATAAACAAGATTTAAAATATCTTTTTTAAAGCAACTTCCTCCAAATCCTGGCCCCGCATCAAGATATTTTGGACCTATCCTTTTATCTGAGCCGATAGCTCTTGCTACCTCTCTAATATCAGCTCCTGTAGACTCACATAAAGCACTTATTGCATTAATTGAACTTATACGTTGAGCAAGAAAAGCATTTGAAGTTAATTTCGCTAACTCACTACTCCAGATATTTGTTACCAATATTTTATTTTCTGGAACCCAGTTCTTATAGATATCTACCAGCAATTCAACTGAGGAATGATTCTCTCCTCCAATTAATACTCTATCTGGAAATTTGAGATCGTTAATAGCAGAACCTTCAGCTAAGAATTCCGGGTTAGATAAAACATCAAAAGTTGGGAAGCCTTTTTTATTAGATGAATAAATTCTTGAGCAGTCCAAAATCTCTTTTATTACTTCTGCAGTTCTTACTGGTAATGTACTTTTCTCAACAACGATAGTATGGCCTTTTGCAAATTTTGCGACTTCTCTTGCGCAAGCTTCTACCCATTTTAAATCACTAGCTTGTCCTGCACCAATTCCTTTTGATTTTGTAGGAGTATTAACGGAAATAAAAACCATATCAGCCTTAGCTATATTTTCCTTGATATTTGTAGAGAAACTTAAATTTCTTCCCCTACATCTTTTAATGATTTCTTGCAATCCTGGTTCAAATATAGGAAGTTTATTTAGATTCTTACTATTCCAAAGTTTTATTCTTTCGCTATTCTTATCAACTACGTTTACTTTTATATCTTGACATTTATCAGCTATAACCGACATTGTTGGACCCCCAACGTACCCTGCTCCTATACAACATATATTTTTAATTTTGTTATTCATAATTAAATTTGTTTTTTATTTGAGAAAAATCTCATTATTTATTTGTGAAGTATTGGAACATTTTTTACTTAAAAAAGTTTAATTTGATCTACCATATTTATCTTTAAATCTAACGATATCATCCTCTCCAAGATATGAGCCACTTTGGACCTCTATTAAAGTTAAAGGTATTTTACCTGGGTTAGTCAGTCTATGTTTTGAACCTAGTGGTATATAAATACTCTCATTCTCAGACATTACCGTTGTTTTATTATCAATTTCTACTTTGGCAGTTCCATTTACAACTATCCAATGTTCTGATCTATGATGATGCATTTGTAATGAAAGTTTTTCCCCTGGTTTTACGTGAATTAACTTTACTTGCCATCTAGATTTTTCAACTACAGATAAATAGTGACCCCAAGGCCTATATATTTTTTGATGTTTATAACCAGCAGAAATATTTTTCTCATTTAAAAGATTTACCATTTCTTTAACTTTTTGGGTTTGTTTCTTATTTGAAATTAAGATCGCATCATCAGTATCAATAACAATAAGATCCTCAAGCCCAATCCCTACAATTAATTTGTTTTCACTTCTAAAGTATGAACTTTTAGTATCTTTTAGAAAAACCTCTCCTTCAATAACATTATTATCTGCATTCTTATTTGAAGTGTTCCATACCGATTCCCAGCTTCCAATGTCGCTCCATCCAGCATTTAATGGCATAACAATTCCTTGACTTGTTTTTTCCATTACAGCAATATCAAAGGAAATATTTGGACATTGATAAAAATCCTCTTTTTTCAGTCTTTGGAAGTCCAAATCAAATTCACTATTTTTTAAGGATTTTTCAGAATAAATTAATATTTCAGGGCAATATTTTTCTAGTTCTTTAATTACGGTTTTAGCTTCAAATAAAAACATACCACTATTCCAAGTATATCTTTTATCTTTGACAAATTTGCAAGCGTTTTCAAAATTAGGTTTTTCTGTGAATTCTGAAATCTTATTGCCAGTTATCTCAGAAAAATTAAATGGTTTTTCGGCTTTAATATAACCATATCCAGTCTCAGGAGAATGTGGAACTACTCCAAAGGTAACTAGATAATTTTTTTTAGCAAAATTAATACCTTCATTAATAACCTCAATAAATTTGTCTTCATCTTTAATTTCATGATCAGATGACAATACAAGTAATAAGGGATCATTATCAATCTCTAAAGCAACCTTTGCAGCTAATGCAACTGCAGGAGCGGTGTTTCTCCCTATAGGTTCAAGAATTATCCTACTTGGTGTTACAGCTATTTCACGCATTTGTTCAGCCGCCATAAATCTATGTTTTTCATTACATATAAGGATGGGGTTTTTAATATTTTCTATTCTTGAAACTCTTTTATATGTATTTTGAAGTAGAGAATTTTTACTTGCAGAATTAAGTTTTAAATATTGTTTGGGAAAGCTTTCTCTTGATAAAGGCCAAAGTCTCGTACCAGAACCTCCGCACAATATTATTGGAATTACTGGTTTGTTGGACATAATATTAATTATTTAGTTATCTTCATTAATAAATAATATTATCTCAGTAATTTTATTTTTTGCAATTTTTTAGAAAAATGTTTTCAATTTAATAAATTTAAAAGTGTTCTTTCATAATTTGTGATTTTAAATCTCTAAAACTTTTCAGAAGATATTAATGTTTTTTAAATTAAATTTAGGGTTTTTAAAATTAAATAAATAATCTATTAGTTTTTTCCAAAAAAAGCGAATATTTAAAAGAATAAAAGACCTTAATAATATTCTAATTATTTATGAATTTAAAAATCCTGAACGCTCTATCTTTGTTTTAATGACATCAATAATAGATTCAATAAGAGGTTTATTTTGTGTAAAAATATAACACCAAAGTCTTTCCAAATAATGACCTTCTATTGGGTTTTTATTTTTACTAACAATATCTAATAATTCTTGATAAAAAGTTAGATTATGTTGTTTAATTATTTCTTTTTTAACGGCAAAACAACCACCATAAGAAGTAGCTACGAATAATGGAATATTAGGACAAAACTTTTTTGAAAAATTTCTAAAGCCAATAGTTGATCTCGATATCTCATTATTTTTCCATTGAGTTTTATATCTAACATCATTATCTATATTCACATGCCAATCCCAATGAAAGGGGCCAAGCAATCCATATCTACTTGCTTTAAATCCGTATTTATTTATCTCCTTTAAATAATTATTAGGGTTTTTGTATGCCATACAATTTAAGTCATCAATTTTCCCTTGAAGAAAAACGTTTATTTCATTAAGGTTATTATAATTTTTAACGATATGATACAACCATGTATGAGATTCTCGTCCTTTATTCTCTAAATTTATAACCTCGTAAAATAGATTGTCTGATAGTTTATCTCCTTTGTTGTAAACTAGTATTTTAAAATCTTGAAATTCTTTTAGCCAGCTTAAGTCTTCGTTATATCTTGCAATAATAAGACATTTATCCATCTGTTATCATTAGGATATTTTGAATATTATACATTATGTATAGTTTTGAAAGAGATAAAATATT
>MDTE01056440.1_pt1 | contig 10580 bp, 8 predicted proteins | sample 811231 | NCBI WGS metagenome assembly MDTE01 (sample SAMN05326651, study PRJNA326480) | marine metagenome | isolation source: seawater | place: Indian Ocean: Red Sea | collected 2010 | reverse complement strand
GAAGGTTTACCTTTTCCGTGCTCTTAATTCAAACTACTTTGTTCAAGATGATAAAGCTGAAACCATCAAATTATTGGATGAGTTTAAAGCCGAGAGACTTTACTTTGACTTACCGACCAAACTTGAGGGCAATGTACAGGCAGCGTTTCCGCGGACTCATGGCGGGGTTGGGATGGAAACCACAACTCGCTTTGATGACTGATTTGTTGTGAAAATATGAGCGAATAACTTCAACAGGCGTAAAGGGTTTATAACCAGGTAGTTCTTGAAACTGTCGTGTTACGGATCATTTCAGTACAGGCTCTATAAGGAGTCCTAACGCATGCCGGGCGATCACGAAATTAAGTCGACTAAGGATTCACCGAATTGGTGCCCAACGAAGTACCTGGTTGACGGTGTTTGGGCGGGGAATATAAATGCTATTCAGCAGGAGAACGACCAAAACGACGTAGACATGGCTCGTTTCCGAGAGTTCTCCAGATTTTTAATAAATGAGTTGAGCGATCCCTTAACCGCTATATCTAGTTATACGGAAATGTGCAGGGATATGCTGGCTGAGACAAAGTTACACGATAAAGTTGGTCAAGGATCCTCGAAAGTTGGTTCTCGATCTTTTGAGGAACTGTTAGAACTCATAGCGTTTAATTCGGGGCGATTGCGTGATTTACTGACATCATTTCAAAAGCCCTTAAATGAGGCCGGTGGCGGTTGGAATGTGGTTCACGTTGATGAACTGATTTTTGACGCTTTGGCAAATCTTGCTAGGGATTTAGACGATAACGGCATCGCAGTGGAAATCCAGAGAAATCCTCCCCGAGCTCCAGTATTGGCTGATCCTATTCAATTAGGTCGGCTACTATCAGCAATGCTAAGAAACTCTGTTCAAAATGTAACGCGTGCGGACGGTGGCGGAAAGCCTCGACGACTGACAATCTCTTTCAAGAAAGACACAGATGCTACCGGAGGCGGCAACGGTATCGAAGTTAGATTTGTAGATTCCGGACCGGACTACCCAGACAACATTACTCGGCCGGTCTTTGACTATGAAACCAACGAAGTGAGACTCCAAATGGCAGCCTGGCGCACCGTTATGGAGCAGCAAGGTGGCACCCTGGATATTGAGCATACTATTTCAGGAGAGACTGGATTGCGTTTACGCTTTCCAATTTGCAAGGTGGCTCCAGCGAAGTTGGCAGAGCTTCAGGGTAGGAGTATTGGTCAAATGCACCAACCGCGAGATTTGCATAAGGTGTCTATGTAGACGATTTATCCAAAACGATGTAATTACTTTAGTAGTTGCAGGGAAAAATAGTGAACAAGCCGATGTTGTATTTGCTGGATGACGATCCAAGTATCTGTGACGTCTTTGAGCGGTTCGCGGACGTCTTAGGGCTCGGTTTTCGTTCATTTACATCGGGGACTGAGTTCCTTAAATTTTGTTCTCCCGAGACAAAAGGTTGCTTAGTCCTTGATATCTGGTTGCCCGATATGATGGGCCTAGATCTTTATGATCAACTATGTGAGCAAGGATCGGCTCTTTCCGTGATCGTGATATCGGGTCAGGCGGATATTCCGCTTACCGTTCGGGCGATAAAGAACGGGGCGGTGGATTTCCTGGAAAAGCCCTTTACTAACTCCGTAATGCTGGAACGGATTAGGCATGGGATCGAGTTAAGCGAGAAACGCTATGCTCAGCTAAAAGCAAATGCGGAATATGAAAGTAGATACGCCAAGCTGACGTCTCGGGAAAAAGAGATCATCTCATACTTGATTGACGGGAGTCAGAACAAGGAGATCGCAAAAGAACTCAGCATAAGCCGACGTACTGTCGAGGCGCATCGGGCAAATATTAAGGCAAAACTGGGAATTCGATCTATCTCGGAAATTGTTAAGCGTTCCTTTTTGTCAGATCAGACTTAATTTAGTAATACTGCTTAGTTCTCTCGCAAAACCCCCACTAGACTGCACTCGAAGTTTGGCCTACGTTGAGCTTGTGGGCTATTAAGAGAAAGAAATAGGGCTAGTGAGCGTTTTCAGGGGATATTCTGAAATCGATAAAGAGGCGCTGAGTCGAATCAAAGTGACGGTTTTTTAGGAGAATTTTATGGCACGTCCAGAAATGGAAGGAGAGTGGATTGAAGGTTGGCCGGACCGGAAGAAGGCCCGCATCATGCCTAGTAAAGATGACCAGGGGCGGACAATCTTTGCGCGTGCTCCTGTGCTGGAGTTAGGCGGACTAACGACACCTACGGATGCTTCATACATCATCGCCCAATTGAACATGGCGGATCCGATCCATCCCGACGACTATGACTTCCAAGTTACCGGTCTAGTGGAGAAACCACTCGTTTTTAATTTTGAGGAAATTCAGCAACTCCCATCAGTCACAGTTCGCACAACAATGGAGTGCGCAGGGGACGACGGAGAGTATTTCCGTTGGCAAAAAGATGGGGGCCCTAAACCATCCCGGTTGAAAGTACAGGAGGAGCAAGGCGGATGGAACCAGATGGCGGGCGAAGAAGATGGTGACGATGGTGGAGCCAATATTGATGAAATATTCGATGCTATTCCAACGACTTGCCTCGTAAGTGGTGGCGAATGGACCGGAGTTCGATTAAAAGATGTGCTTGAATTGGCTGGGGTTAAGCCAGAGGCAACTCATGTGCACCTTGTTGGGTACGATGAGGGTAGACCTGATCCCACACCGATTTATTTATCAACTGGCCGGACGGATATAGAGATAGAAGACCCAGGGGTTATAAATTATGACAAAGCGCTTGATCTCGCTAAAGCGTTAGATCCGGATACGATACTCGCTTGGGCGCAGAACGGTGAGTATTTACGACATGTGCATGGCGCACCTCTAAGAGTTATCGTCCCTGGTTGGTCAGGTAACTGGTCAGTAAAATGGCTGAAGGAAATAGAGTTGCTCGATTACGAGAAGCCTTGTTACTACCAAACTCAGTACTTTGTCTTAGGAGAGGGGCCGGATGATCCGAATAAGGTGCCTTGTAAGGAACTGGGAGTTAAGAGCATTATTACGAATCCGATCGACGAAGATTCGCCGTTAAAGGTTGGGACCCACAGAATCTGCGGCTACGCGTGGAGTGGACTTGGCGCTATTACTCGTGTTGAGGTCAGCACCGATGATGGAGAATCATGGCAAGATGCATATGTCGAGCCAAGCAGCGATCGTTGGTTGTGGAGACGATGGTCGTTTAAGTGGGATGTGCATGAGAAAGGAAATTACGTGATCAAAGCGCGAGCCACAGATGAAGAAGGGAGAACCCAGCCGCAGACTCCATGGAATTTCCAAATGAAGCATTTCGACGGCATTGTGCCTGTTGATGTTGAAGTTGTTTGAGGGACCAAGAGCGACGTTTGTTGGTTTCTAGAGTCGATACTTTGTTGAAAGTCGCGGGACTTTAATGAGTAATTCCCTATCAGAAGTCTGTCGGTTGAGTACAAATCCTACGTAAAGTTGGGAGTTGAGTTGAGATGATTATCGCGGTTTGCGTAAAACAAATTCTCGATCCAGAGGTTCCGCCTCCGCTCTTTCAAATCGATCCGGAGACGAAAAAGGCGGTTAGATCGGCCGGTGTCGAGATGGTGATGAGTCCGTTTGATGAGCAGGCAGTCGAAGCGGCTGTTCAAATAAAGGAGTCACAAGCTGGAACCGATAATGAGGCATCCGTAATTTTGTTTAGCATAGGGACGCCTGATACCAAGGATGTTTTGAAGCACGGCTTATCTATGGGTGCTGACGAAGCCGTTTTGGTGTCCGCTGATGAGATTGATCTGACAGACAGTTTTGTAACGGCGTCAGTTTTAGTTCAAGCGATTCAGTCTGTATGTAAGCCCGATTTAATTTTGACTGGCCGGCAAGCTGCAGACTTCGACGTCGGCGTCGTGGGGGCCGGTGTGGGTGAGTTGCTGGAGTGGCCTATCGTGAATTGGGCAAAATCCGTCTCGGTTGATTCGGGGAAGATAACGGTTGAACGCGTTCTCAGTAATGGGTTTGATCGAGTTCGGTGCGACGTTCCAGCTGTAGTTTCAATAGCGAACGAGTTTGGTGAGCCAAGAAAACCTTCACTTAGGGAGACGATGAAGTCAGCGCGCAAACCAATCTCAGAACTGAAACAAGGCGACTTGGAAGGTTCTTTGGGTGACGCACCAACTCAGAATACCGTAAGCGTTGCCGAACCAGAAAAAATTAATGAATGCCAAATGATCGATGGTGATTCCGCTGCTGAGATTGCTGCCAAATTGGTCGCCAGCATTCAGGCGGCTAAACTGATCTAGGTTGCATACTGATAATTGGTATTGACATGTCCGAACGAATAAACAGTCTTGTTGTAATAGATATTCACGGAAGCGAGTGCGCCCTCTCTGATCTCGAGTGTATTTCGGCAGCTTTCACAGTCGCTGCACAAAATGACGGTCAAGTGGCGGTACTTGCACTTATCGATCCAGAAGTTAATGTCGATTTAAACATTGCACCGATGTTAATTTCGAAAGGCGCGGATAGAGTATTTTGGGCCTCGAAAGAGAATTTAGCGGAACACGACTTAGGGAGTTGTGTGCAGGTAGTGTCCGAGGCAATCGAGAAGGTTGAGCCAAAGGTTATTTTCTTTACTCATAATAATTTTGGCGCAGACTTAGCGCCCCGAGTTGCGTTTCGTATCCGTGCTGCGATAGTAACGAGCACGCAGGCAGTGAGTTGTGACGATCAGGGCGAAGTCTTATTAACTCGGGTCTGCTATGGCGGCCGTGCAGAGCAAGTAATAAAACCCGTTACTCCAACTGTGGTCGTCACATTGCGCGAGAAGGTGTTCGAGCCTCTGGAAGATAACGAGGAGCGAATCGGTGAGGTTTCTGAGCTAGGTGTACAAACCCTGAGCCCAAGAGTGGAGCTGCTAGAGCAAAATCGAGAGGAACAAAAAGGGGTGAGACTAGAAAATGCGAACGTCGTAGTTTCTGGTGGACGCGGTGTTGGTGGTCCAGACGGATTTGAACAGCTCAAGGAACTAGCAGAATGCCTGAACGGAGCGCTCGGAGCTAGCAGAGTAGCCTGTGATCTGGGTTGGGTACCGCATTCGTGGCAGGTAGGGCTCAGCGGCAAGACTGTTTCTCCTGATCTCTATTTTGCGGTTGGGATTTCTGGAGCGAGCCACCATCTGGCGGGCTGTGGTTCTGCAAAAATGATCGTTGCGATCAATACGGATCAGGACGCGCCTATTTTTTCCGCCGCGAAATATGGCGTCGTTGGCGATTATTCTGAACTCGTCCCGGCGTTAGTTGACGAATTTAAGAAGATTTTGTAACACTAATGATAACTATACGGTGCGCGGAGGCTGATCGATCCGTTGCTGCCTAAAGATTTGACTAGAGAGCCATCTTAAAGTTCCGTTCTTCGCTTTAATACCCCGGTAGATTGCTGCGCATTGGGGTCCTGCCTTCAAATAATTAGAATTGAGCGTGTGAAGTATTGGCTGGCCTTCGTTTTCCGATTAACATCTCCTTTTAAGTATTTTGGGCTAAAAGTTTCTTCCGATGACTACACCACATAACTCAGAAAGAGAATCAATGGAGGTCGATGTCGTAATCGTCGGCGCAGGTCCGGCTGGGCTAGCAACAGCCTGTCGATTGATGCAACTTTGCAAGGAGAGAGATCTTGAGCTGAGCGTCGTAGTTCTCGAAAAGGCAGCGTCTGTTGGTGGGCACATCATTTCCGGCGCGGTAATTGAGCCGACAGCACTCAACGAGCTTTTCCCGGACTGGGCCGATCTAGACGCTCCGTTAAAGACACCTGTTTCGAGAGATGAAATCTTTTTCTTCTCAAGCGGATCTCGTGCATTAAAAGTCCCTGAATGGATGGCGCCGCGGACTATGCGTAACCATGGCAATTACATTGTGAGCCTTGCGCAGTTAGTTCGCTGGCTGGGGGAGCAGGCGGAGGGCCTTGGCGTAGAGGTCTACCCTGGCTTTGCGGCCAGCGAGGTACTCTTTGATTCTGATGGCTCGGTCATGGGTGTCGCAACCGGTGATATGGGAGTTTCTAAGTCAGGAGAGCGCAAGGCAAACTATGAGCCAGGCATGGAACTCCATGCAAAATTTACTGTTTTTGCAGAAGGATGTCGTGGCCATCTTGGCAAGCAGATGATCGAACGCTTTTCCCTTGACGAAGGCAAGTCACCACAGCATTACGGTATTGGCCTCAAAGAACTTTGGCGAGTAGAAGCGTCACTCCATGATCCGGGCCTAGTCGTGCATAGCGCAGGCTGGCCACTGGCAGAGCACGGCGCTTCGGGTGGCGCATTTCTTTATCATCTCGAGGATCAACAAGTTGCGCTTGGAATTATTGTTGACTTGAATTATGACAACCCATACCTCAGTCCCTTTGATGAGTTGCAGCGGTTTAAGACCCATTCAGCAATTCGTCCAACCCTAGTCGGAGGGGAGAGACTTTCCTACGGGGCTCGAGCCATCTCGAAAGGTGGATTGAACTCTTTGCCTTCGATGTCCATGCCAGGAGCATTCTTGATCGGCTGTGATGCAGGCACGTTGAATTTTTCGAAAATCAAGGGAACGCATACTGCAATGAAGTCTGGAATGGTCGCGGCGGAAACGATTGCTGAACTGCTTCATAGTGGCGATGCGACGAGTGCCAAGCATTTGTATGAGAAAAATCTAAAGGAATCGTGGCTATACCCAGAATTGAAGGCATCTCGTAATTTTGGCCCTGCTATCCATAAGTTTGGCCCTTATATCGGAGGCGCTTTCAACACGATCGATCAGAATTGGTTCCGTGGCAAGATGCCAATCAATATCACGGATACAAAGCATGATCATGCATGTTTAAGAAGCGCTAGTGAAGTCGACCCGATCGATTATCCTAAACCCGATGGAGTGTTAACGTTCGATAAGAACTCGTCCGTGTTTTTAACTAACACCAATCACGAAGCAGATCAGCCGGTTCACCTTAGATTGACTGATTCAGAAGTTCCCATTCAGATTAATTTGCCAAAATGGGCAGAGCCCGCCCAGCGATATTGTCCAGCAGGGGTGTATGAAATTCTTGAAGAAGATTCAAAGCAAGTGTTTCAGATCAACGCGCAAAACTGTATTCACTGTAAGACATGTGACATTAAAGACCCGAGCCAAAATATCACATGGGTAGTCCCAGAAGGCGGCGGCGGGCCAAAGTACCCGGCTATGTAGTTATTTCATGGTAATGCCCAATGGCGAGAGCTACGAAAAAAAAGAATAGCGACACTGGGGGCATCCTTAAGCAGTTTGCTAGTTACAAAAAGGAATTGACACTAGAGGTTCGGCGTCAGTCTGACTGGCATGCGAGGAAGTTTAAGCAAAGGAGAAAGGAGGGAGTCATCGATACGCGACTAGAGATCGGTGCGGAGGTCTTAGGACGAGTCGCGGATCAATTGGATATGCTACCGGCCGATCATCCAAGAATACGGGAAGCGTGGAGACGATGGTACGGTTTGACTCAGAGCAACAAAGAAGAGAGTGAGCACGAAGTGTTACTACGTACGGTCTTGTTGCAGGAGTTTTATGTTAACTATGGGTTCAACTGGGAGGATGCGAACATTGAAAAATTTCTAGATTCGTATCTTGACGCGCTTACCACTGCAGGAGAAATTTTGCCCCAGTAGCTTTTGATATCCCGTTGTCGAGTTTGAGAATACTTGCAACGTACTTGATTCACGATGATCAAATTTATCGCCGAGATCAAAGTAAAAAACTTAAATGGAAATTAATGTATTAGGTGTTAATACGAATAAGTTTTTTAAAAAATGTAATAGTATTACGATTCATAAGGCAGGTAGATTGACTCCGTTGTAAACATAAACGTTTCTCAGGAGTCAATTATGGCAGCGAAGCATAGTGGTACCTGCGGGTGTGGTCACACCGTTACCGAATCAGCAAGTGACCCGATTGATGTCCATACGTGTCATTGCAGTGTTTGTAAATCTGTGACGGGACAAGACACCACACATGTGGCATTTTTCAAGCACAGTGAATTATCTGTAAACGACGAAATTAAGTTAAACCGGCAGCCATTTAATGCCAACAACCCAGACGGGCCGCTCGAGCTTTGTACCTGTGCGGACTGTGGCAGCCCAATCATGCTCGACGATAAAGAAAGACGGATTCGGGTTATCGTGCCAAATCTTATGGGTCACGACGCGGATAAGATGCCAGCGACCTATCATGCGTTCTTTGATGCATCATCCGGAGCAGATGCACCAGACGATGGTCGCCCAGTCCATGAAGGTCTACAGCCGTCTTTTGTTTGGCCTGATCCTCAATAGAGCGCTCAATTTTGTAACTTGACGCGCCCCCTGGAAAAAGGGGGCGCGAGTGGTATTTTTGATTCCCACCAAGTTCAGGGAAATCAACGGCAGTTCTCCACCGTATAGTTCTGGGCGGCTAAATCGCTTCTGGGGCGCGTTATGTTAACCACGAACTCCGTACGTAGCCAATAGCGTTAAGGTGCTGACCAGGGAACGTAGCAGCTCCCAATCAGTTAAAGGGAGGTATGCGTCGATCGGTCGCTTTTCTTTGCTTCTCGGATTACCAGAAAATAGGTAAGACTACCTAATAATAGGGTAGTCAAACGAATTCCAAAAGTCCCCTCTCAGCGTATGCTGAACCCCAGTAGGTAAAAAGAGAAGACAGTAGTTCTCGTTTTCTAAAAACGATTTTCTATTGGGATTGGAGAAGGGAGAGAGCCACGATGAGTGGCCAGCATCAGACAATTTCACAGTGCTTTCTAAGCCGAGCATCCGGTGACGCTAGTAAAACGGCATGGCGTCGGAAGGAGCGCGGTGTATGGCATACCGTGTCTTGGGCCGAGGCCCTGCATGAAGTATCGACCCTCGCCCAGGGACTAGCCGATAACGGCCTTAGGCGTGGCGATTCAGTTTTAATCTGCGCCGATAAGACCCATCACTGGGTTGTTGCCGCGCATGCGATTCAGGGACTTGGCGCAATAGTCGCCCCAATCATGCCCGATGTCTCGCCTCGGGAAGCTGGATCCTGCTTGGAACAAATAAAAACACCCAAGATGATTCTAGTGGAGAGCGAAAACGCTTTATCCGCTGTCAGTAGCGCATGCTCTGCTTCGGGCTTTAATGGCCCAATTTTTGCAGGTAAGTCAAACAAGGGAACTGTGAGTGCGACTGATGGCGCAGGGCGTAGCGAGAGTCAGATCCAAACTTGGCCAAGGGTCGATAAAGATAAAGGAGATGCAGATCTCGCGATTGAATTTTTCAAAAAAGAGGTGAGCAAAGGGCAATCTGATGATCTTGCTTCTATCTTTTTTCAAACGGGAGAGACCGGGAGCCTTGAAACCGTTTCATTAAGCCACAGAGCTTGGTTGGAGAACGTGTCAGTATTTACGCAACACCTCCAACTGTCAGGGTCTGATCAGACGATTTGTACGCTCGCTCCCGCGTACGCGGCTGCCAAATTACTCTATCAAGTTGCTCCGGCTATTCACGGGTATTGTGTGAATTTTCCGGAGACGAGCGAGACGATCCTTGCTGACATGCGGGAGATCGGTCCAACTCAAGTATTAGTTTCCCCTGCCGGGTGTAAGCACATTGCTGTTTCATCTATCGCCCAGATGAAGTCAGCCGGATGGATCAAGCGCAGTCTTTTTAAAGCTGGTCAAGATCGATACAAAAGACAAGCACAGAGTGGCAACGCGGCCGTCGGCGGGATCTGGGGGACGCTCGGAGCGACGTTGGTGTGCAGGCCTATAAGAGAGGTCCTCGGCCTTTCCCGGGTTAAATCGGTTCTGACATACCCGATGCATTTGGGAGACGACGCTACCGCCTTTTTTTCATCGATCGGTCTTAAATTTAAAAAAGTAGAAGAGTCGAAGCCTCGCGAGATATCGGGATTGCTCACACTTCAAGTCAGTGATTTTTCAGCGACTGAGACCTCTACGCCTAATGAATCCGTAAAGATCCAAGTGGTTTTGGATGACAGTCAACAGCTTACCGTCGAGCGTGATATCGAGAGCGCGCTATGCACCTCTGCATACATAAGGCGAGCAGTGGTTTTTTCCTCTGGCACGGACGATGCAACGGCGTTGATTCAGCTCGATCACCTGGCCAGCAAAGACTGGGCAGACCGACAAGGTGTTCACTATGAGTCCGTGGATCAGCTATCTTTGAATCCCGAGATGCTTCAGTTAGTTGAGAATGAGATTCGACTACGAGTTTCAGATAAAACTAATTCGGCCAACATTTCCAACGATCCAAATCGGGCAGTAGTCGGGAAGTTTGTAGTGTTAAGAAAAGATCTAGATCCTGACCAAGGAGAATTAACGCACCTGCGTACTCCAAATTACCAGACAGTCGTTAGAAATTATGCGTGGCTAATTGGTTCGTTAGATGCAAATCATGAAGGCGAGAGTTCAACGGCTGCGGCAAGTTCCAGTAAACGACTCTTTCGTTTGAAAGATAGCCATGGTCTTGACTATGGCGGTGCTCGGGTCGGTGGTTAACTGTGAATTGGTCATTTAGCAAGGTTGTTGAACATTTTTACGT
>MDTE01021161.1_pt1 | contig 10580 bp, 9 predicted proteins | sample 811231 | NCBI WGS metagenome assembly MDTE01 (sample SAMN05326651, study PRJNA326480) | marine metagenome | isolation source: seawater | place: Indian Ocean: Red Sea | collected 2010 | reverse complement strand
TGTTAACTGCTTGGATAGAATCCTGTGCACAACTTTACTTAGCTTACGGGAATCAACAACTCCGAGGAAATAGACGAGGAAGACGTATTCAGCTTCCATAGTATTATTGCATTCGAGCTCACCCCACCAATATCCCTCAGAATATTGTGCGCTCTTTAAAAAAGTTTGTGTACGGTTAATAGCGTCATTGATTTGATCTACATGACTACCGTAAAAACTAGTGTAATTGCTTTTTCTTAATATAGACACTAATCAACTATCTAGAGAACCATAAATTAGGAATAGGCAACTGAAAAATAAATTTAGTCCTAATATTGTCTATTGACTAAGAAATTAATAAGGTCTCCTATTTCTTGGTCAACCCAATGAGGGAGGTCTATTTCAGAAATAGATGATAACGCGAGCTCAGCACTTTTCTCAGTAATGTGCCCTGAATATTGAGGAGCACCAACGTCCTCCAATATGGTCATCACTTTCGCCACGTCATCGTCGTTATCGATTTCTTTATTGTAAATAGAAATCAATTCCTCCTTAGCCGACCCTGAAGCATGTTCAAATCCATATACTACTGGAAAAGACTTTTTCCTTCGTCTTATATCATTATCATTGGATTTGCCGGTCTCAGATGCATCTCCCCAAATCCCCAAATAATCATCTCTTATCTGAAAAGCTCTTCCGATATGGCTGCCAAACTCAGAAAAGGCATCCGTGATATCCGTGTTGTCCGTGGCTATAAGAGCTCCTATATGCACTGAACTTCTCAGTAAGGCTCCGGTCTTACGACCCACCATTCCCAAATAATCTTCTGCTGAGATATCAGTACGAGTTTCAAACTGTAAATCTAGGCATTGACCCTCAATCATTTCGAGATAACTCTCTGTCAGAATTTCAGAAACTTTCAGAACTACATTTACAGGAACACCGGATTCGATTGTCATTAATGCTGTCAAATCACCCACCGCCTGCATAGCATCTCCTGCCACGAGAGCCTTAGGGACACCCCATATAGACCATACTGTTGACTGATGACGGCGTTCTATGTCCTGATCCTGTATGTCATCATGAATTAAAGAAAAATTGTGAATCAGCTCTAGCGCAGCAGCTCCTAAGACCGCTCCTGATATATCCCCGTTAAGAGCGTCGCAAGCGAACATGCATAGCGTTGGTCTAAGTGCTTTTCCTTGAGACGAAGCAGTTTGGGACATGTTGCCTTCTTGATCAACCCATCCTAAATGGTATTTTAGGAGATTCGGGATCTCTTTTAGCTGCAAGTCGGATATCGATGTACGAAGAGTTTTCGCTATCTCAGAACGATATCTTTCAAACATGTGTGGCAATGGAGGGCTTGGTTTCTTACTCGATTGCATGTACGGTGTCCCAGACAGAAGTGACCTTCAATAAGGAAGGACCATTGTTGAACTCTATTTTTTGGACAGAAACCGGATCGAATGCTAGCAAAGCAACTTAGACACTGTCAATTATCCATTCGTATGGTACTACTAGTCAGTACCCCTGATTGACCAAACAGATTTTTTCTTTCTCTTCAACAAGCCATACACTCTAGTTCCGTCCCAACTATCCAATCGTTGTTCCCATTCAACGTATTCTTCATAAGCCGATTGTAGTTTTTCACGAATTTGCAACTCTGTAACTTCGGCTTGTTCCAAACTGTTTGTACTAAAGCTACCATTTCCACTGCTAAATGCTCGGATCGTCACTTCAGAACTAACATTATCTTCCAGTAATTCCTTGGGCAAGAATTGCTCAAGGGAGAGTGGATATTCAACAGCACAATTAAACTCCATCACACCGTCATTATCACCGATTTCCGCGTTGAATCTAATTTCGACTTCCTGCATATCTACACACACCATCCCAACAACATCACATGTACACACGATTCTCAAAATCATGAAAATTTCTTAGCTATTTGTATTAGCAATACAATCTTACTAAAAGTAATACCACCAATCAGTAATTATTAAAGCGAGTTTTCGTAAGAATGATAAGGCTAAAAATCCAATGGAGTTCAGATATACATGTGAGTTAGATATTAGCTAAATCAACTCAATTAACGCAGGTCCGAGGTGTCGTCGCTGTGAGAACCTCGTAGAACACAATGCCCACACTTACGGCAAACAGGATGTAGATTGTGGTATTCAGGGTGCTTTTGAGTACAGAATCCTGAGTCGGCATCCTTACAGCGAGGACATCCTTCACAATAACGCCCACCAGTACTTGTTACTTTTTCGGTCTCTCTGTCCGTTAAAGTTACCATAACGGTTACCTAAATGAATTCAAATGGTCGGGGCGGCCAGGATCGAACTGGCGACCTCCTGGTCCCAAACCAGGCGCCCTACCGCTGGGCCACGCCCCGATTATATTTGCCCCTTGATACTATGGTACCCCCGGAGAGGATCGAACTCTCGTCTCTGGCTCCGGAGGCCAGCACTCTATCCGCTGAGCTACAGGGGCACTCCGAAAGATTAGCATAACACGTGAATATAGAGGCTCACAAGATTGATATATCCTAGACAAACATCTCGACTCCTAATAGACTACGGAGAATCGACGAGGAGGATCGCATATGCCTGTATTTAGCCCTGAATTTCTACATAAAGCAGCTGTACACATCTACTGTGCCAAAGGGACGCCCGAAGAGGAAGCTGAGATCGTTGCAGCACATCAAGTCAAAGCCAATCTAGTCGGACATGATTCGCATGGCGTTATTCACATAGCAGAGTACTGTGAAAGAATTGACAAGGGCCATATAGTACCCGGAGCGCCATTTGTCGTTGAACAAGAGACACCAACGACTGCTGTTATAAATGGCAACTGGGGTTTTGGATTCGTCGTCACCGAAAAAGCCACTAAAATGGTAATTGAAAAAGCCAAGACTAGCGGCGTGGCAGCCATCACAATACATCTTCAGAGCCATATAGGCAGGCTCGGAGACTACACTACAATGATAGCTCAGGAAGGTATGATAGGCATGATTACCGCTGACTCCGGAGCAGGACCAAAAGCAGTCGCACCTTTTGGTGGACGTGCACGGAGACTAGGGACAAACCCAATATGCATGGCAATACCCAGCGATCTTGAAGGACAAGTGTTGCTCGATATGGCCACCAGTGCAGTCGCCGCTGGTAAAATAAATCTCGCCAGAAATCGTCAAGAAGATGTCCCGCCCGGATGGATAATAGACAAAGACGGTAATTCAACCACGGATCCTAATGACTATTCTAAAGGTGGGGCTATATTACCTGTCGGAGCAGATCAAGGGCATAAAGGATATGGATTATCCTTCATGGTTGAAATTTTCTCCGGTTTACTCACCGGGTTAGGATTTGGTATCGACCCCCAAGCAAGACACAACGACGGAGTATTCCTAGTTGCTTACGACGTAGAAAAATTTAGACCACTGGCGGACTTCAAAAAGGATGTCAAAGATTTTGCAGAATTCGTCAAAACATCCCCTCCATCTGCTGGTTTCAGCGAAGTACTATACCCAGGAGAAATAGAATTTAAAACGGAGCAGAAAAGAAGAGCAGAAGGAATATTCATAGAAGACGAAACATGGAAACAAATAACGGAGCTTATAGCGGAGTTGAAGGTACAGGATAAAGTAGGAAATCCATTTTAATCCAGCCTACAGGCCAACTAGAGCCCCCTTAATGGAACCACGTTACTGGGGGCTTTTGCTTTTGTTAAGTGATTTATACAAAACCTGTAACAGAGGTATCTCTTGAATTTTAGAATCATTCAAGTCATCCCAGTAAATACCAAGAGGTCTGGCCTGAGACCTCTCGCAATAGATAATCTCTTTCTCTGAAACTATGTAATCTACTGGCACGTCATGACGGGAACATGGGAATGACTCGTCCAAGATTTGCATATGGTCTACAGTTGTCAGCACTGCTGTCTCATCTGTAATAGATCCATACTCTGTAGCTAACGCAAATTCTATATCAGCAAATCCGCCACCTTTACCAACCCGATTGCCTTCCCGATTAACTGCTACTGAACCAGATATTACAAGATCTATCTGATTTAAATCATCAGGCAAGATAGGCTTCCCATACTTCAACGCTCCTTCCATTGTAGATAACACTTCGGACGATACTCCCAATGAAGAATTAATTTCAACAAAGCATTTTTGCTGACTAAGTCGGGGGACTGCCATATAAACGATCTTTCCAGATTCCAATGCCAGTTTACGTAAAGGCCTTTGCGCTTTATCTGGATTGCTCTTTATGACTGAGGCGGCCGTCCATACATCAAGATTTATTACATTAGCAGCTGCATCTTGAGAACGCTTAAAATCCGGAATTTTATCGTATAAGTCTACGCCATTGGCAGCCCCGGATTGTTGCATAGTATCCCAAATAAATTTTCTGATCTGGTCTTTGTGTCTCACAACTTCTCCTACATTCGAGCGTTTAGTCATATTAAGCGGGGACACCAACCATAGCCTGTATAATCACAATAGGAACAGCAACGATTATAAACCCAACAACAACAACTCCTACTGCCCTCCACATGGATCTATAATCTAAGACTTGTTTAACAGCCATGGTCATCGCACATAATTGCCATATGCTTACCATTACCAACAAAAATTGTCCGATAATCGGTAAAGCGGAAAACACAAACAACACTCCAGGAGCCTGCGAGAACGCGGTTCCTCTAGCCATTTGACTCCAAGTAGCATGCGTGCCTTCAGTGTTAAACAACTTAGTACCAATAATATATGTTATAAAAGCCCAGATAGCCCATTTTACAAGGCCAAATACAACACCGGCCGCAATCGCGATTATAAAATTCCCCCCAAAAGTAAAATAACTTCCGAGTGCAGTAGCAATTGCGACAATAATCACAACCATCGCTGCCTGCAGCGTAGCCGTGTGATCATGTTCAACTTCCTCAAACATACTCGGCTGCAATAGTGCAGCACCGATCATTCTTCGTATCATGAATCTCTCCTGAAAATTAACAAAATAGACAGAGTCAATCATATACGAGATGGATCGTTGAGGTACTAATTATTTTGAGTACGTTTGATCCAATTTCTATTAATTGGGCAGTTAAGTGCTATGCCAACAATTACACAAACGTCCGAAAATACAACTGACTGGTTTGGAAGTGATCCGTATAGCATGCCTCTTTTCCGTCGGACAATGGCCAGTTACAATAGTGACACACAAAAACTTCACCGAAAGGCCGGCCTACCTAAAGAAATGCCCGACAGAGATGATGAGCTGACGCTCAGTAGAAAAGTAAAACTAAAGAGACTCACTGACAATGGTATTGATCCATATCCTCCTCGTTATACTAGGACATCCCCAATATCAGACGCCATAGAAAATTTCGAGTCAATAGATACTCCAGACTGTACATCACAAAATGAACAGAGTGTGTCTTTGAGCGGAAGAATTATGTCTATTCGTTCCATGGGGAAAGCATCTTTCTTAGATATACGAGACGCTTCAGGAACAATCCAGACATTGATGAGACAAAATGTTCTAGAGCAATCCTATGAGACCTTGAAAGATATAGATATCGGAGATTTCATAGGCGTAACTGGGACGGTTATGAGAACGCGTACAGGCCAAATCACAGTAGATACTAAAGAGTTTGTTGTACTTTCAAAAGGACTAAGACCCCTACCTGAAAAATGGCATGGACTTAGAGACGTTGAAATACGATATAGGCAAAGATATCTGGACCTTATAGCTAATCCTCAAGTGAAAGATACGTTCGTGCAAAGGGGAAAAATTATCAAAGGCATCCGTGATTTCTTTGATGATAGGGGATTCATAGAAGTCGATACACCTATCATGGTACCTGTAGCGGCCGGCGCACATGCTAGACCATTTATCACTCATCACAATGCCCTTGACCAACAGTTATATTTGAGAATCGCCACTGAACTGTATTTGAAGCGACTAATTGTGGGAGGATTTGACAAAGTATACGAGCTAGGCCGTGTATTCCGTAACGAAGGTATCGACCAAGATCACAACCCTGAGTTCACTCTGCTAGAAAGCTACGAAGCTTATGCCGACTACTTTAGTGTAATGACTATGGTAGAAGAAATGGTGTCAAAAATAGCCACTGACATATTCGGAAGTGCCAAAATACCTTTTGATGGCCATATAATTGATTTTTCCCCCCCTTGGGCCAAATTGGACCTAAGAGAAGAATTGCTAGCTAGAAGTGGTATAGATATAGACGAATATCCAGACGATCACTCTCTAACACAAGTCGCTCGTAATAAAGGGCTGGATGTAGGGCCTCTAGAGAGTAGAGGTAGGCTAATAGATAAACTTCTGTCAACATACGTCGAACCCAACTTAATTCAACCCACGTTCCTATTAGATTATCCAGAGGACATGTCTCCCCTTGCAAAAGCAAAAAAGGATCAACCTGGATACGTCGAACGCTTTGAGGCATTTGCAGCCGGAATGGAAATAGCTAACTCATATACTGAATTGAATGATCCGGTGGTCCAAAGAGAACGGTTTGAATCCCAAGAGAAAATCAGGGACATATACGAAGACGACGAAGTAGACCGGAAAGACGAGGATTTCCTTACTTCGATAGAGTATGGCATGCCCCCTACTGGCGGATTAGGGATGGGAATAGATAGACTCGTTATGCTATTAACCGGACAGGCAAGCATTAGAGACATTTTGTTGTTCCCACAAATGCGGTCAATTAATGAACAACAAAACTCAGAAGACCTAGAATAAAACGGTCGTATTAGGAAAGATATACACATGCTATCTCTGGAATTAATTAGAAAAGATCCTGGCTTTGTTAAGGCAGCTATGCTATCCAAAGGAGAAGACGACTGCATTGATACAATCCTAGAATTAGACTCCAGAAGACGCGAAGCCGTTACAGAAGGTGACGAGTTACGTGCCAAAAGGAATGAAGTTAGCAGGCATATTGGACAAGCTAGATCTTCTGGAGAATCTCCATCGGAAGAAATTTTAGAAGAAATGCGCAAAGTTGGAGATAAAATAAATGACCTAGAAGAGACTGTGCGGCAATTAGACGCTGAGATCAATGGCTTTTTAATGGGATTACCCAATATACCACGAGGCTCAGCTCTACAAGGAAATGGAGAGGAAGATAACAGAGTAACACGTTCATGGGGAATACCTCGAGATTTTGCATTTACTCCTCTAGCCCATTGGGATATCGGCGAAAACCTTAGGATTATTGATTTTCAAAGGGGTGTCAAATTATCTGGTAGTCGTTTCTACACCTTGTCCGGATACGGCGCTAGATTGGAGAGAGCTATAATCTCTTGGATGCTTGAACTACACGGTCGGGCTGGATACACGGAATTAGCTCTTCCAATTATCGTCCGTAGAGAAATCATGGAAGGATCCGGTAATCTCCCGAAATTCGCAGACAATCTCTATCATGACGAAGAAGATGATTTATGGCTTGTACCCACAGCAGAAGTTCCAATCACAAATCTGCACCGCGATGAGATACTAGACTATAATTCATTGCCGATATATTACGTAGCTCACACTCCATGTTTTCGTAGAGAACAAGCTGCAGCAGGTCGAGATACTAGAGGTATAAAGAGAGTACATCAATTCAATAAAGTAGAGATGTATAAGTTTGTAGCACCAGAGGAATCTGATTCCGAGCTTGAAATGTTGTTATCAGACGCTGAATCGGTTTGTAAAAGCCTTGATCTTCCATACCGCATAATTGAAATATGCACTGGCGATATGTCCTTCCCATCGGCTAAATCGTATGATATTGAGGTATGGGCATCAGGATGTGCAGAATGGCTAGAAGTCAGTTCATGCTCTAATTGTACAGACTTCCAAGCACGTCGATCTAACATAAGGTACCGACCTGAAGAGCAGACTAGACCCGATTTCGTTCATACCTTGAATGGCTCAGGCCTAGCCCTGCCGCGGGTGATGATTGCTATACTAGAGAACAATCAACAGCAGGATGGATCAATAACAGTCCCAGAGGTCCTTCGACCGTACACAGGTTTTGATACTATCCCTGGGCACATATAAAACAAACTCTCTTATTTCTCTATGGGAGCACCCACTATACTACCCCACTCGGTCCATGAACCGTCATAATTACTAACATTAGAGTATCCCAATAGTTGAGTAAGAACAAACCACGTATGGGATGACCGTTCACCTATCCTGCAATATGTCACGATGTCGCCTTCACCGGTTACACCCTTATCTGTATACAATTGCAGTAAGTCAGCATACGACTTAAAGGTACCGTCACTATCCGTAGCCTGCGCCCAAGGGATGTTCTTCGCACCTGGGATATGCCCTGACCGCTGTGATCCTTCCTGAGGCACATTCTCGGGAGCGACTAATAACCCGCTATATTCATCAGGAGACCTCACATCTACTAAAGCAAGCCCTGGTTTTGATAAATCAGTCAAGATTTGGTCACGATACGCCCGCAAGGATTCATCCGGTTCTTTCGCCATATATGGCACAGAATCTACTTGAGTTTTAGTTGTTACTAAGGGTTTCCCTTCTAACTCCCATTTTATGCGTCCACCATTCATTATTCGAACATCGTTATGCCCATAGTATTTCAATTGCCAAAACGCCCAGCAGGCAAACCAATTATTGTTGTCGCCATACAAAACAACGGTTGTGGAATTACCAATGCCAGAATCTGACAATAATTTTTGCATCCCTTCTTTATCGATCAGATCTCTTACCAGACCTTGTTGTAATTGGCTTTGCCAATTCCAACCAACTGCGCCAGATATATGCCCTTGATCATACACACTCGTGTCTACATCTACTTCTACCAGTCTTATACTAGTATCATCCAAACGTTCATATACCCATTCAGTTTCTACTATAGATTCTGGGAACGCATAATCATTCATACTTAGTTCTCCTACTTGTAATCTATTTAACTCAACTGTGCATCTTGATTACTTATAACAATTATGCCTCCATAATAGCCGCCTCTGTTGAGAATGAGATTCGCCGGGCGGACTAGTTCGTTCTTCGATAAAATACATTTCAAACGTCATCAAATCAAAGTCTGTTTCTACGACCGGGTCATTCCAATTTCTACATAGGTATTTACCATAGTAAAGTCGCTCGTCTTTGAACTTGGGTTTATATAAGGTTAATAAATATTTTCTCCACCTATTGTTAACATATGTAGCAGAGACATCATCTGGTTTAGCCCAGTTAACTGGATTGCGAGAATATACGTCCACGGTACCACCATTCCTCAGAGTTCCAGGTATGACAAACCAACCATCCCCGAGGGCAGGGTACGGAGCAAACATATGCCATTCTTGGTATATACGGAACATTGGCCCAGGCCAATACAGTAAGGATGGAACTTTCCAATTAATCTGGTCTGTGACAGATATATTCCACATTATGACATACGCTAGAATTACAACCGTGCAAATCTTGGTCCACCGTGGCAATCTAAAATGATTATCCCGATATCTAAGGTGTACTGTAGCCTTAGAAAACATTCTTCGATTATCAGCAACATATTCATACATGTTAGTGCCAACTCGAATAACCGGCGACACATTGAGCAAAACTGCTGCATATCCAATTATCGGAGCTTGCCTAAGAGCATACATAAAAGCTTCAAACCGAATTAATGTGTTTCCGTCAGAAGTCACGACTACCCAACTATTATTCTCTCGAAATATTGGTTCAATATTGGGATCAGCCTGCGCCGGCTGGACAGTAACATTTCTCCAAACCAATATAACTCTGAGAATATCAACGATTTTCTTACAAAAATCGCAGTCATTGTCATAATAGATGTGAAAGTAAGTTTCTGGTCTATCAAATAATATTGACCATAATTTATCCCAGAAGATAGACGGAATCACTATAGCCCACACAATGATTGATACAGCTGGGAAGTAACCTATGTTCAGAGTAAGTGCTATTCCAATATGGAGTCCCATAAACGCCAATATTACGAGTAATCGGGATATATCGTTTCTGATTGGAGAAAACAGTAGTATAGGTCCCAACAGTTCAAGCCATAAAGTGAGCCATGTTGCAGCCTTCATTAAAAGAGGAAATGATAATAGAGCAGTACCAATCCTAGTCGCATACATATCTAAATTCATTGCGTAGTAAACAGCGGTATATTCTTGCATCCAGGTTGGGTGTATTTTGGCAATCCAATTGAATAGATACACAAGGGATATCTGAACTAGAATCGCTAGACTAGGCAATGAGAAATATCGGTCAGACCCTCGAATATCACTCCGGTTGCTGTCTAATGCGTGATCTAGTGAAAACCTAGCGCCTAGCGGAAGAAACATACTCCAAAAAAGCACGATGCATAGCAAGATATCCCCACCAGAGAGGATAATGGGATTTCTAGAATGTAATGAAACTATCAAGATCCAACAAATGATTGTCATCCATTTAGTCTTAAAGCCAATCAGGAGCAATAACGCAACGACGCCGTGGATCAGAAATATTACCGCCTCCACTTCAAGCATCCCGGTAATATTATGCAAAGACAGGTGCCAACGATTCCCTACACCTTGCGTCAACGCC
>MDTE01171785.1_pt1 | contig 10581 bp, 7 predicted proteins | sample 811231 | NCBI WGS metagenome assembly MDTE01 (sample SAMN05326651, study PRJNA326480) | marine metagenome | isolation source: seawater | place: Indian Ocean: Red Sea | collected 2010 | reverse complement strand
TGACACACAGGTCTGGCGCGAAAAAAATTATTACGGCCGGACACACGTGACGTCGACCGGCAGCCGCCGCGAACGGACGGAGACTGCTCTCATCACGTAGCTCGGGGGCATGCCTCGCGCCACTCGAGGACGCACCGCCCCGACGCGAAGCGACACGGACGCAACCTCCGATCGTTCCAACCGCCGCGCCTCGAACTCCTCGAACCGCGACCCGCGACCCACCTTCGCGACGCAGATCGTGCGCGCCACAAAGGTAAATTGACGCGCGCCCCGCGAGGATCGAGGGAAGAGAAACACACCAAGGCGAGAACGAAGGCGAGGGGCGATGGGGGACACGACGATGGACTTCGACAAGGATGAGAACATCACCTTCGACACGTCCAAGGGCGTCAAGGTGGTCAACACCTTCGACGGCATGGGGATCCGCGAGGACCTGCTCCGCGGCCTCTACTCGTACGGTTTCGAGAAGCCCTCGGCGATTCAGCAGCGCGCGATCGTGCCCATCACCAGCGGCCGCGACGTCATCGCGCAGGCGCAGTCGGGCACCGGCAAGACGTCCATGATCTCCCTCGCGCTCTGCCAGATGCTCGACACCAACACCCGCGAGGTTCAGGCGCTGGTGCTGTCCCCCACGCGAGAGCTCGCGACGCAGACGGAGAAGACGGCTCTGGCGCTGGGCAACTTCATGAACGTTCAGGTGCACGCGTGCATCGGGGGACGGTCCATCGGCGAGGACATCCGCAAGCTGGACCACGGCGTGCACATCGTCAGCGGGACCCCGGGGCGGGTCTTCGACATGATCAAGCGACGAAACCTCCGCACCAGGAACATCAAGGCGCTCATCTTGGACGAGGCGGATGAGATGCTGAACAAGGGATTCAAGGAGCAGATCTACGACGTGTACAGGTACCTACCCCCGGAGACGCAGGTGGTGCTGGTGAGCGCGACGCTGCCGCAGGAGGTGCTGGAGATGACCACCAAGTTCATGACGGACCCGGTCCGCATCCTCGTCAAGCGCGACGAGCTGACGCTGGAGGGCATCAAGCAATTCTTCGTCGCCGTGGAGAAGGAGGAATGGAAGTTTGACACCCTGTGCGATCTCTACGACACCCTCACCATCACCCAGGCGGTCATCTTCTGCAACACCAAGCGCAAGGTGGACTGGCTCACGGACAAGATGCGACAGAACAACTTCACGGTGAGCAGCATGCACGGAGACATGCCCCAGAAGGAACGGGACGCCATCATGGGGGAATTTCGCGGCGGCACGACCCGCGTTCTCATCACCACCGACGTGTGGGCTCGCGGGATCGACGTGCAGCAGGTGTCGCTCGTCATCAACTACGACCTGCCGAACAACAGGGAGAACTACATCCACCGCATCGGTCGTTCCGGTCGGTACGGGCGCAAGGGCGTGGCGATCAACTTTGTCAAAGCCGACGATGTTCGCATCCTGCGCGACATCGAGCAGTACTACTCGACGCAGATCGACGAGATGCCCATGAACGTCGCGGACCTGATCTGACGATCGAGTGGTACGCGGGGAGGGTGGTACGCGCGGGTGGCTGTGGCGAGTTTGTTTTGTAAAGTGTGCTGCACACCGAAGTTACGTAAGTGTTTCACAGTCTAATAAGCGACGAAGCCTCTGCCGAACTGAACGCTCCGAGAAAAAGCCACGACGCGCCCGGGCATACACCCAAACGATAGGCGGGCTCCCGCACTTCCCTCCGCCCGACCGCACCGCGCCCCGATGGTCGAGCCCCTCGACCCCGACGCCGTTCGCATCACCCCGGGCTTCCTCCGCTCGGAACTGTCGCGTTGGGGTCCCGACGGCCACGCCATCACGTCGCGTCACGCGAAGCCCCAGTACTACTGGGGGATACCGACGACGACGACGCGGGCTCGGCCGGTGCCTGGGGCGCCCGTTCAGCCCAACTTCGCGCTCACCGTCACCGCGCAGGAGGCGGAGGACGATCTCAAGCGGATACGTGCCGCCATACGTCGCGACGCCGATGCGATGCGCGACGGGAAGGGCGGCGGCAAGAGGAGGAAGACCAAGGCGACCCCTGAACGAGGCAGCCCTTGCGACGGGGTTGGCGAGGGTGGGGTCGAGGGGATGGCGGCGGGTTCGCCGTCGCCCGCGCGCCGCGCCGTGAACGGGAACGATCGACGCGAGGCCTGAGAATGGAGGGAAGGACTGAACCTGGGCCGATACAGCGTCGCCGCGCTGTCGTCATCGTTCGTTTTCATACTACGACTTCAACTTCAACGTCGTCTTCTTACGTACTTGTAAGAGGTACCCACTCGCTGCGAGCGGTGTGTTCAAGCGCGTGCGGAAACTCTCCAGCACTTGACCGGATTTTCCGGTCTCGTCTCGGAGAGTTTTCAGGGTTTGCTTGACTTTGCTTCAACACATCGCTCGCGTTCGAGCCGCAAGAAGACGACGCGAAGGCAAACGACGACGACGGCGCGACTCGCATCGAAAGTACCCATCTCTCTCGTCGACGATACGCGTCCTCGTCGGTCGGGTCACACCGTCACCCCGGCCATCCGCCTACTCAACTCCTCCCCTTCCCCTTTATCCCCCGCCCCACTCTCCTCATCCTCCCCCTCCTCCCCCTCCTCCTCATCCTCCTCGTCGTCCTCGTCCTCGCTCTCCGACGGCGGCATCTCCCCCGGGAACGCCGCGCGCCTCGACCCCCCGCCGATTCTGAAATCCGTCCTGTTACGGTTGGGCTCGAGCCTGGGCATCCCGTCCTCGTCCTCGTCCTCGTCCGTCTCGTCGCTCTCGTCGCTTCCGCCCTCGTCGTCGTCGTCGCTTCCGGGCACGCGCCGCGGGGAACGCTTCGGCCCGCCCTCGGTGAGCCACCTGTTCTGCGTGGCGAGCACCTCCTCCCCCGTCACGCAACGCGCGTACGAGTCCAACAAATCTCTGTTGAGCGTTATGAACCCGTGCCCCCATTTGAACTTGTTCATCAGCAGCGTCGCCGCCTCGGCGTACCCCGCGATGTAGAGCCCCGCCGCGAGTGCCTCGGCGCAGTTGAGCTTGCACGGCTTGCCGTAGTTGACGGGGTTCGCGGCGACCATCCACGGCAGGAGTCGGGGCGCGGCGGCGTGGAGCCGGCGCCACGGGACCTCGTCGAGTCGGTTCCACGAGCAGTCCACGACGCACAGGCCGTCGGTTCGCACGAGGGCGTAGTCGTTCGGGGAGATGCAGTCGGTGGCGGACGGGGTGAGGGCGACGCCCGGGAACCTCTGCTGGATGCGCATCTCTCGCAGGCACCCGAGCCGCGCGAGCTTGCGTCCGCTGCATCGCTTGGGATCGCACTGGCCGAGGTCCCACATGGCGAGCGGCACGGGGAACTTGGTCGGGGCGGCGGCGGCCTCGACGTCCTCGTCGCCCTCGTGCGGGCGGTCGCAGTCCTCGGAGGTGCACGAGCACAGCTGGAGGTTGCCGTTGGCCCAGCGCGGGTTGAGCCGGCCGAACCCGCCCCCACCGCCGCCCCCGCGACCGCCGCCCCTGCTACCGCCCCTTCCGCCCCTTCCCCCGCCTCCCTTGCCCTTGTTGCCGCCCATCGCGCCGAGGTTTCGGTCCGTTCGGTGCTTCTCCCTCGCACCTGATGAGGTCGCGGTGGCGCCGGTCGGGTCCGTTCGACGGTCGCGCGCCCGAGACCACGGGGCGATTGAGTGCCCGAAGTTGTGTCGGCCTCCTGCCCACGCGCCGATGCGTTTTGCATTTCCGCGAAATTTTCATCGCGAAATCTGCGTTCCACCTCTCAGACTGGATTCACGTGGAGATCTCGAGCTTTTTATCTCATTTAGTGTTAGCGACTTTTTCTCTGCAACGGAAAGCGTGCGAAGCTGGGAGCAAATGCAAACTCACGGCACCGCCGCCGAACTCGTTATCCATCTGAGAACTTTTTCGAGACTCGAAGGTGGGAAAGGAAAGCCGGCGACTCCGCGTGGTGAGCGCACTCTTCGGAAGCACCGGCACGTGACCCGCTCACCCGCCGCCTCACACCCCGTCGTAGCAAGATGCACGGCGTCATGCAGGCCTCTCCCCTCGCCGCCCGCACGGTACGCGTCCCGACCTCGGCCGCATCTCTCGGCAAAATTTCATCGCGCGAGCGTCTCCTCGAGCGCGGAAGGATGCGAATCGAAGCTTCCTTCCGCGACGGACGGGTTCCGAAAACGGGCGCACCGGAGGATGCGCGAGCGCCCACGCGGGGCGACCGGCGGACGGGCTCCGTACTCAATAACCGTGGATGTCATTCGTGACGCCCGTCGCCGCGTCGATGCGCGGGTGACGCCGTCGTTTCCCACGGGGCGCTCGAAGCGACGCGATTAAAGTTTCCACGGAGCGGCGGCTAAACCTTCCATCCCCATCCCTCCCCACCCGATCCGCCAGGCTCTCGCGGGCAAGGCGACCACCGCCCGCTCCTCCCGCGCGGTCCGCGTCCGCGGCGCGACCCTCAAGGTCCGCGCGGACGCCAAGGAGCTCACCTTCGACATGAAGTCCCGGATTAAGATCCAGGAGGGCATCGACATCGTCGCCGACGCGGTTGGCGTCACCCTCGGCCCCCGTGGTGCGTCTCTACCCACCCTCTCGGATCGCTCCTCCCGCGCCCGGCTGTCCGCTCGCCGTTCCTCGAGCCCCAGGGCCTGACCCCATCCCCTCTTCCCTCTGCTCAGGCCGTAACGTCGTGCTCGCCGAGAAGGTCGGCATGCCCCAGGTGCGCCCGCCCCCCGCCGCGCTCCCCCACCCGACCCCCCACGCACGTCCGATTTACAGGGTTTAGGGCAAAAGTCCGCCGTGCCGAGCTGAAATTTATTCCGAGATCGGTTCTCTGACCTCCGCCTCCCGCCCTCCCCGTCGATCCCCGTCATCCATCCAGGTCATCAACGACGGCGTCACCATCGCGCGCGCCATCGAGCTCACCGACCCCGTCCAGAACGCCGGCGCCCAGCTCATCAAGGAGGTCGCGGGCCGCACCAACGACTCCGCCGGCGACGGCACCACCACCTCGTCGGTGCTCGCGAGGGAGATGATCCGCCTCGGGCTCCAGTCCGTCACCGCGGGCGCGAACCCCATCTCCATCAACCGCGGCATCGACAAGACCCGCAGGTACCTCACCGACAAGCTCGAGGAGATGGCCAAGCCCATCAACGGCAGCGCCGACATCAAGGCGGTGGCGTCCATCTCCGCCGGGAACAACGACGAGATTGGCGAGATGATTGCCGACGCGATCGAGAAGGTGGGCGCCGACGGCGTGCTCTCCATCGAGAACGGCAGCGGTCTCGAGACCGTCGTCGAGGTCGAGGAGGGCATGGAGATTGACCGCGGCTACATCTCCCCCCAGTTTGTCACCAACCAGGAGAAGCTCACCGTCGAGTTTGACGGTGCGCGCGTCCTCGTCACCGACGAGAAGATCGAGTCCATCAAGGATCTCGTCCCCATCCTCGAGCAGGTTTCCCAGAACGGCGGCGATCCCCTCCTCATCATCGCCGAGGACGTCGCCGGCGAGGCGCTCGCCACCCTCGTCGTCAACAAGATCCGCGGCGTGCTCAACGTCGCCGCGATCAAGGCTCCGGGTTTCGGCGAGCGCCGCAAGGCTCTCCTCCAGGACATCGCCATCGTCACCGGCTCCACCTTCCTCGCGAAGGACCTCGGCATGGGCGCCGCGTCCGCCACCATGGAGACCCTCGGCTACGCCCGCAAGGTGAACATCAGCAACAACGCCACCACCATCATCGCCGACTCCGCGTCCCGCGAGGAGATTGACATTCGCGTCGCGCAGCTCAAGAAGGAACTCGCCGATTCGGATTCCATCTACGACACCCAGAAGCTCTCCGAGCGCATCGCGAAGCTCGCCGGCGGCGTCGCGGTCATCAAGGTTGGCGCCGCCACCGAGACCGAGCTCGAGGACCGCAAGCTGCGCATCGAGGATGCCAAGAACGCCACCTTCGCCGCCATCGAGGAGGGCATCGTGCCGGGCGGCGGCGCGGCGCTGGCTCACCTCTCCCTCATGGTTGACGATTTCAAGGACAAGCTCACCGATCCCGAGGAGAAGCTCGGCGCGGAGATTGTCCAAAAGGCTCTCGTCGCGCCCTGCCGCCTGATCGCCAACAACGCCGGCGTCGAGGGCGACGTCATCGTCGAGAAGGTTCTGAACAGCGAGTGGGAGATGGGCTACAACGCCATGACTGGCGAGTTTGTCAACATGATGGAGGCGGGCGTCATCGACCCCAAGAAGGTGACCAGGTCCGGCCTCATGAACTCGTGCTCCATCGCCGGTATGGTGCTCACCACCCAGGCGGTCATCACCGACATCCCCAAGAAGCAGGCGGCGGCGCCCATGGGTGGAATGAACCCCGCCATGGACCCCAACGCCATGGGCAACTTCTCCCTGTAAACGGCGAACTCTGTCAACTCGGTCAAGTTGAGTTAAAAAGAGGGTGGGTGTGATGAAAGAAAAGGACGACGCGTCAGAGGACGCGTCGAAATGCGCGCGGAGGAGGGTGTGGCGTGATGAATCATGGGAGGGAGGAGGAAAGCAAAGCAGCGAAGGGGCCGATATATTACCACTGGGCTCACGTACATAGAGGGCGTCTTCCGAGTGAAGACGCTCGATTTTTTCATTAGCTTTTCGAGCCCACGGGTGAACCCCGCGGCGCTCATGCAATGCGAACATCGTATAACTTTTACGAGTACCGTCAGTATCGCATGTCTTCCGAGGTCTCGTCGGATGGCGGGGAGCGATGCGGTGCAGGGCGTCGCTCGGAACGCTCGGAGATGTGGGTTCACCGCACCGGAGAAATATTTTGTGGTGGCACGACTTTTCCACATCGCATCATCACAGCCGCAGCGCCGTCGCCCGCCGACGCCTCAAAGGTGCTCGGGACGACGCCAAACTTGAGGAGGACGTAGCTGACGATGCGCGGCGTCGTTGCGTGTGCTCGAAACTGAAAAAAAGAATCCATAGAGAGATTGAATGTCCACGACGGGGATCGAACCCGCGGCCGCTTGATTAGAAGTCAAGCGCTCTATCCTCTGAGCTACGCGGACCAATCGATGAAAATCGATCAACCCAATTTCCGGGAATCTAAAAAATATGTACAGATTGGTTTTTACCGGTCAAAAAAAGTTCGCTCCCCTTTCAACTCCTTTCAAGCCCCGATCGGCTCCTTTCAACCGCTTTCAAAACGGAATCTCTTAAGATTTCAGCCACAGAAAGAAGATGGACCCCCACACGTTCATTGGCCAGGGCAGGCGCGGCCGAGGTTCGCCATGAAGGCGATGATGATGGTGGAGTCCGGGATGGACCGTCACATCTCCACGTCGCCGCCCAGCAACGGCGCTCTCGCAGTCGAGCACCTGCACCAGCGCCACCACCCCGAGGGCAACGGAGACGCGCACCATCACGCCCTGCTCGTGCGCGAGGAGGACGCGACGTCCGCGGGCGGGAAGGCCGCGGCGGCCCGATCGCCGAGATCCCCGTCCGGCGGATTCGCGAACGACAACCGCGGGAATCCCTTCCTCGCCGCGCTGTTCCTCGGCATCCTCGCCGTGGAGAACACCGCTTCCATGCTCGCGCGCCGGTACGCCGTCGGGGTCATCCGACTCAAGTTCAGCAAGAACGCGGTGCTCGCGGTGAACGAGCTCATGAAGCTCGCGTTCTGCCTCTTCATGGCCACGCGCGATCCGCAGAAACACGGCGGCGGCGGCATCAACGCGACCACCAGGCGTCGCCGTCGCCGCGCGCATCTCCGCGCGGTCGTCGCCGGCTCCCGTCCCATGGCCGTCCCAGCCGTGGTGTACCTGGCGGTGAATCTCATCAGCTACCCGGCGCTCGAGCGAATCAACGCGAGCGTCTTCACCGCGATATCGCAGCTGAAGGTGCTCGCCACCGCGTTCTTCGCGGTGCTCATGCTGGGCACGCCCATCAGCGGACGCAAGTGGCGGACGCTCACGGTCATGGTCCTCGGGGTGACGCTGGTGTCGTGGGAGTCGGCGCCAGACGCTGACGGGTTGACGAAATCGGGCGGAGACGTCATAGCGTGGGACTACGCGGTGGGGATCGCGTGCGCGGGCGTGCAGACGGCGCTGAGCGGGTTCGGGTCGATATACTTCGAGATGATGCTCAAGCGCGGTGTGGTGGGGGGCGGCACGGGCGTGGGGGGCGAGCGCGGGGCGGAAACTTTCTCCGTGTGGGACAGGAACATCCAGCTGGCGATGTACTCCATCGCGATTTATCTGCCGATGGCTTTCCTGGACGTCGGCGGCGCGAACATACTGGAGGGGTGGACGCCGTTGGTGTGGGGGATCGCGTGCCTCCACGCGTCCGGCGGCGTCCTCGTCGCGCTGTCCGTGCTGCACAGCTCCAGCGTCACGAAGACGGTGGCGGTGTGCGCCAGTTTGGTGCTGACCACCGTCATGGGCAACGCTCTGTTCGAAGCGCCCCTCAACGGCGCCATCGGGCTTGGGTGCGCCGTGGTGGTGATCGCGGTGTTCGGGTACAGGGACGACTGCGACGTCGAGGAGGAGCTGAGGCGGCTAAGGCGCCTCGCGGAGGGCGGTCCGGGATTCCACAGGAGTTAACAAGCGTTAACGTCGTTACGTGTTACGAAGGTGATAAAATCCGTAATAAGTGTCAACGTCGCGAGCCCTCGCGAAGGGACTTTGTCGATCGTCGCTGCTTCGTCTTTTCCCGTCTTCGAGCCACGACCGCTGCTTCGCGCGCGCGCCGCGAGGCCGGGGATGTCCGCCGCCTGCTCTCAGGATACGTCGCCGCTGCACGCGGCGGTGCGCGCGAGCGACACCGCGGCGATACGCGCGCACCTCGACGCGCGCCCGAACGACGTGGACGTCGAGGACCTCGAGGGTCGCACCCCGCTGCAGGTGGCGGTCGCGGAGAGCTTTTGCCTGGCCAGCTGCAGGGCTCTGCTCGCCAAGGGCGCGGATCCGAACAGGGTGGACCCCCGCGACGGGGAGGGCATGGCGCCGCTCCACCGCGCGGTCGTCAACGGCGACGAGTGCGAGCCCATCGCGCTCGCGCTGCTCGCCTCGGGCGCGCGCGTCGACGGGCGGTCTCACCCGGGCGGTCTCACCCCGCTTCACCTCGCCGTGCGGAGCGGACACGACGCGCTCGCGCGCCTGCTCATATCGCGCGGCGCCGACGTCAACGCGCGCGCGCGCGACGGACGCACTCCGCTGCACCTCGCCGCCGCCGGCGGTCACGAGAGCGCCGTGAAGCTCCTCCTCGACCATCGCGCGGACCGACGGGCAAAGAATAAAGAGTTTCTGACCCCAGACTACGAAGCCGCGAGGGCTGCGCACGCCGGCGTCGTGGACCTCATCCTCGGCCCGAGGGACGCTCGCGGCGTCCACGCGCCGCACAAGAAAAAGAAGACGTCGAGGCACAGGAGACACCAGTGACGAGGCACGAGACGCGACGAGACGCGACGAGACGGGGACCAAAGCTCGGTTTTTTTTTTTGAAAGATGAGAATAGAAATTACAGGACGGGGTTGCGAACCGCCTTACTCGCGTTTGGCTCGATTCTTTTAGCCGGTGTTCTGCATCCCCGCGGCGATGCCCTTCATGGTGATGATCAGCGTGTCCGACACCGCGGCGTGGTAGTAGTCCTTGGACGCGTGGAGGCTGAGCATCTGCTTGGCCCACGGCATCACCGGCACGTACCCCTTGGTGTCAACCTTGCCATCCTCGATGTCGCGCAGACGCTTGAGGTTCTCAACCTGGACGATGTTGAGCGGCGTGAGGTAGATGCTGCGCATGGCGAGCTTGTCTTTGAGGGTGTTGATGCTGCCCTGTCCGCCGTTGGTCGTCTGCGACGTCAGCAGGTCGGGGTGCTCGGTTACCTCGAGCACGATGTCGATGGTGCTGACAAGCGCCTTGCGGAGCTGCTCGCCAAAGCCGTGGTACTGCTCCTCGACGAGCTCCTTCTCGTAGAGCCGCGCGACGGTGGGGTCCGCCTTGGCGAGGACCATCTCTATGAGGTCCATGGTGACCCGGAAGAACGGCCAGGTTTTGTACATCTCCCGGAGCGTCTCGAGCTTCCCCTGCTCCTTCACCCGCTGGAATCCCTCCGCGATGCCGAGCCAGACGGGGAGATGGAACCGCGACTGGGTCCACGCGAAGATCCAGGGGATGGCGCGCAGCGCGGTGACGCCCGCGTTACTCTTGCGCTTCGCCGGGCGCGAGCCGATGTTGAGCGCGCCGAGCTCCTGACCCGGGGTGGCCTGGAGAAAGTAGGGGTTGAACTCGGGCGTCTTGAACACAATCTCGCGATACCGCTCGCAGGACACCTCCGACATGGTGGCCATGGCGCTGCGCCACTCGTCGCTGGGCGCGAGCGGCGGCGCGAGGGAGTGCTCCAGAGTCGCGGCGGTGTAGAGGTCGAGCGTGTGGAAGCAGTTCTCGTGCTCGCCGAAGTTTTGCTCGATGACCTCACCCTGAACGGTGACCCTGAGGCGCCCGTTGATGGTAGCCGGCGGCTGCGACAGGATGGCGAGGTGCGAGGGCCCGCCGCCTCTTCCAACGGTCCCTCCGCGGCCGTGGAAC
>MDTE01146025.1_pt1 | contig 10581 bp, 7 predicted proteins | sample 811231 | NCBI WGS metagenome assembly MDTE01 (sample SAMN05326651, study PRJNA326480) | marine metagenome | isolation source: seawater | place: Indian Ocean: Red Sea | collected 2010 | reverse complement strand
TTTCAGCAGGTCGAACATTTCCACACGGGAGTCCTCGTTCTTGGCATCACGGGTGACAAGGCGTTGCCAGATTTTGTGGCGTACCTTCACTTCAGGCGTGTCTTCCGCAGAGTAAATCTTGACGTTGTGGTCGATGAACGGGAGAATAGCATTGAGCGTCGTGGTCTTTCCAGATGCCGTTTCTCCGGACACGAGAACGGACATGCCGTATTCAAGACAAATCCAGATGTAAGCAGCCTGTTGCGCCGACATGGTGCCCCATTTGATGAGTTGAATGACCGAGATGGTTTCTTCGGCGAACTTACGGATGGTGAACGATGGCCCGAGCATGGAGACGTCGTCCGAGAAAATGATGTTGATACGTGAACCATCGAGGAGTACACCGTCGATGATAGGTTTGTTATCCGAAACTGGACGTCCGATACGCTCGGACATGGCGCGAAGATAACGGGACAGAAGTTCTCGCTCTCGGAACCGGATGTTGGAGGTAACCATGCCAAACACCTTGTGGTCCATGTGAATGTGTTTGAGACCCACCGAGTGAATATCTTCCAGCATCTCATCGGAAAGCAGGGGTTCGAGTGGACCGTTTCGAATCAGGTCACGAATCACGACATAACTGAGGCGTTCTCGTTGAGCTTGGGTGACGGTCAATCGCTTATCGTCCATGCCAACCATTTCCCACAGACGGCCTTGACGGCGCACGATGTTTCGGGCTTCAGTGTCCAGGATGGTATAGCGCTCAATCATCTGTTGAAGGATGTTCTCAAACTCGTTATCCGTGGTGAAGGAAGGTGCCGTGGGAGCCTCCTGCAGCAACGTTTCCACAAGTTCGCGGCGAATGTTCTCTTCCTCCTCGGTGAGTTGAGGCTCCAGCCCAAACCAGAGAATGGTTCCCCCGCCGTCGTCGTCAGCGGGTGGCTCGTAGATGTGAACAAAAATCGGTTCTCGGGTCACGTAGATGAGATTGAGTGGACGTTCCTTCTTGGCGTCCCTGTCAAGGGGACCGTAGTAGATCGGACGGGAGCCATAGCGCATTTCGAAATCACGTACCCACTCCGCAACGTGCGGGTAGGCTGCCATGACGCCGTTGAGGTCGCCCTTTGCAAATCGTGGTTCGTCTGCCATGCAATCCCTCCTGTCAGCTCACCGCCGTGATGTCGACGATGAAGCCCATACCGGGCTCAACACGCCAACCGATCGAACTCTGAATCGGGCCTGCGGCTCGAAGGAATCGCGTGATGATGATGTTCCGTTTGATTTCTCCACCGATCATGGCGTTGTCCAAATCAAGCACCACTTCGGCAGAGGCTCGCAAGGTGTGAAGCAAGGTGTGGTCCATTTCTTCAGGGTCTGCACAGAGCATGAACGAGCGACCATCAGCGGCGATTTTTCGAAGTTGTTGAATCAAGGCAAAATGGTCGGCCTTGGTGCCCTTTTCGGGCATCAACGAACTGGCTGAATCGAGGACGATGACGTCGGCTGCGGGGATGGCAGGGCTGCTGAGCACCTCTTGAAGCGTCACGTCTTGACGTGAATCTGCAATGGTACCGTACCTGCTCATCACCATCACTTGGCCCTTGCGCATGGCTTCGGTCATGCCGTAACCGATGCTCTCCATCTGTTCGACCCAACCGCGCGTGGTCAATTCCGTCGTGATGACGAGAACCTTCACGCCGTTGTGGACCATGCCATGGATCAGGCGTTGAGCGATGAGTGATTTTCCTGAACCTACCTTTCCTTGGAGCAAGTACAGCGAACGGTTCGGCATGCGCAGCCCCATCGAGTCTGCCAGCGAATCCGTTTCAACCTCAAACGGGAAACCGTCCTCAACGGGCTTGTGGGCTGTCATGAACGGATTGTCATCAGACGACATTGAGTCTCACCTCCTGTGCGGCCGTCACGGGCTCAACGTTTCCGTTGACAACAACCGATTGACCGGCGAAATAGATGGAGACGTCATCGCCATTGGTAAATCCAGACGCGGTGACAAGTTCAACCTCAAGCAAGAGCCCTGGTTCCCAATCGGTCCCGGAAGGAAGAACCGTTTCAGATTTGGAGTTCGGAGCCACACCGTTGACCAACACTTCGTAACTCGATGTGCTGAGATCGTGTTCACCCGTGTTGACGAAATAGAGGGTCATGGTGTTGGTGGAACCAACAAAGTTGACCATCGCAAGATCACCTGCGATGCTCACGCCGACCTCGTCTTCCAAATCAGCGGCTCGTTCTTGTTGTTGAAGGGTACGAACGGTTTCACTCCATTGCCCGATCAAGATGGCACTGGCGCCTCCTGAAATCAACAGGGCCGTGATGAGCATGATCATGGATGAAGCGCCACCGTCTGCCATCATATCACCCCAATACCGTTGAAACGGACAAAGGTCCCGCTGTCAAACTCAAGCGCTGGTCCCCCGAAACTGAGGCGTTCCACCACACCAATTCCACCGTCTCACCGGAATACCAGTTTTCGGATGAAATGCTGGAGGTGTAGACGCTGGAGAAGGTGGTTGCGTTGTTTCCATCAACGAACAACCACATGTCATCGTGAGGTACCGTAACCGAGCCTGTGTTGGTGAGGTTGGCATAGATGACATTCCCAAGGGTGACGGTGAACGTGGCGGTTGAGGTTGGCGTACAAGCCACATTGCACGTAAGTTGCAACGTCGGGGCCGAACTGTAATTCCCATGGCTGGTGATGACCATGGAAGTGATCGAACCGCTGTTGGTCGTGAATGTGCCTTGCAGCCCACCTGTCCCCGATGAGGCCGCAAAGGTCCCGTCGGTGTAACCTGCTCCTGCGCCGGTGATGGAGATGTCCACCACCGCACCTTCCCAGAGTTCTGCGTCATCAAGCGTGAAGGTTGGAATGGGGTCGTCTGCATTTTCGATCCGTTCAAGTCCGGAATCTATTTGCATGGTGATGGACTGATATGCCATCGAAAAGACCACCAGCATCGAAATGCCGACAATCAATCCCCCCACGCCAACCGATGCGCCCATGTCACTCTTCTCCTCGAAGTAAGTGGAGTTGACGCCACGATGATACCAAGGCTGAGAAGACCAGCAATTGCCTGTGAGGCAAGTGGTCTTCAAGCGCAGTTTCAGGGTCGCCGGGTTCAGCGAGTTGAACAATCGCCAACACCGAATCGCCTTCTTCTTGCGTCAGCATGCCGGATTCCATGGCCTTCTGAGTAAAACTCACCGCTGCCATGCCCGACATGTGGTCGAGAAGAAGCGCCGCTACCGTGGGAGCCCCTGTGCTTGATTGCCCGCTTCCAGAGCCACTCGAACGAGGGGCGACGAGGAACGGGTTCGCTGCAAGGGCTTGTGCTTCGTAGAGTTCCACGAGTTGACCTTGGTCATCCTCCATCATGCGAGCAGTACCACCAACTTCGACAACTTCACCGCTTGCGGTGATGATGCGATCGCCGGAGGCACCTTCATCGTCGTCTTCATCAATCCCATATTCTGCCGCTCCGCCCTCTGATGAGGACGTTTCGCTCACGGTCACACCCTCATCAAGTCGGTGTTCAACCATGCGCAGGACATCCTCGACCATATCGAGGCGACTGCTGATGAGTCGCTCGAGACCCGAGGTGTCCACCGTTGCATGGGCGACCGGCGCCGGGGCAGCGGCTGGAGCAAGCGTCGCAGCCACGTTTGGCACGCTTTGCTGACTGTTGAGCCGAGCCCTGGTCGGACCAGGTGAAATTGTCCACGCATCTTCTTCCGTCAGCATCCCCTGTTCGGGGAAAGGCACCTGCTCGATGGCCACATTGGCCAAAATTTTGAGGCGTTCCTCGCTGAGGTTTTGGTCTGCGCTTTTACTTCCACCGGAGTTTCCACTAAATGGCCAAGCCATTCAATCATCCTCCTTGATGCTCTTGCCAAATTGGCGTGAGCATCAACCATCAGATGAGGGACTCTCCGTCTGCGACGCTTGAATCAAAGGTCTCGTAGGTCGTTCCCATGCCCTTGACGTGGATGTGAAGGGTGACATCACCCGAATTGCACGTAGCAGGCGTGATGGCCATGATGAAACCTTCCGTTGAGGTCACCGTGGATTCTGCATTTCCAGCAATATCGGTCATTGTCGCACTAGCATCGTCACCAGCAATGGTTTCGGTGTTGGTTCCACAATGCATCTGGAAGAGCATGTCCGCTTCGGCGATATCGGAGCTTCCAGGGGAAGCCACGAGGATGAAGTTGTAGACAGGGCCGTTGGTCTTGAAAGCGCCAACGATCTTGACCTTTCCACGCATGCTGTTTTGTGTATCGTCACCGGTTTCTTGGGCGTTCTGTTGGAGTTTCTCACCCGTCTGGATGATAACAGCAGATGCAACGGCAGCCACGAGAATAAGTGCGATGAAGACGATCATGGCACCGATACCGATGGCTGCGTAGGTGTCGTTTTGTGGGTTGTTTTCTTTGTTCGTTTGCATGGTAGTCACCTCAAATTACAAGTTCTCCTGCACTAGCTGGGAGATTCAAAACCTCGTATGTCATACCTGCTGATGCTGATTGAATGTAGAGCGTTGTTTCTTCACCAGAACATGTACCCAAATCAAGGGTAGCCACGTAGACCTCATCGGACAGCATGGAAGCTGCAGCGCCACCGCCGTCGAGGTTGTTCAGGTTACCGTTGAAGGTGTCTTGGTCTGTTCCTGAGGCGCAGACGGCGACCCACTGTATGCTGGCTGCAGTGACGTCATCGCTACCGGGAGCCAACTCCACGGTCACATCAACGTCGTTCGCACCGCCACGCACAGCGTTGACGATCATGACCTTGGACGAAATAGCGTCCTTGGTACCTTCGCCTGCTTCTTGGGCGTTCTGTTGCAATTTTTCTGCCGTCTGAATAATGACAGCAGAAGCCACCGCGGCCACAAGAATCAATGCAATGAAGACAATCATTGCACCAATACCGATGGCCCCGAGGTCATCGCGGTTTTCGTTTTTCATTTCGTTTTTCATGTTTTTCACCATTTTTTGTTTTTCTCCCCCGCTTCTACGGGTGGAATTTGATACGGTCAGAGAGGACCTCCATGACCAAGGTTGATGCGAAGTGGCATGCGGACAACAGCCACCTCGTCTGGAGCGAGATTGCGGATGAGCGGAAGTTCCTCGGCGACAAAGCCACCGGGAATCCACGGCGAAAGAAGGACTTCTGAGAGCGGTTCCATGGAACGGTTTTGCACCCGCATGGTCACCGTGATTTCTCCTGAACGCATCTCGTATGCGGTTGCTATTGCAAGTTTTCGCGTCAGGGGCGTGTCATCGGAGCCCAAACGGTAGTCGGGCTTGATGTCGAAGCGAAGAGGAATGTTTCCGCCGGGTGCAATGATGGGAAGATCGACGTTCGAGGGCGTAGCCGTCCAACCTTCGGGAACTGGTGGCCGCAGTCGAAGCATGGGCATCGGAATGGGGCCATCGTTGATGATGCGGACCAGCAAAACGCCCGCTTCGCCACCTGCAGGCCATCGTGTATCGACGCCCATCCAAAAGTGGCGGAACAAGAACGGATTCAGCGTCGAAGTGTTACCGCCAATCATGTCTTCCAGCAGGTCTTCAACCTCTTCGGTCGAGGCACGGATATCTCCCATTTCAGCAGCTGAGGTCGCCTCTCTCAGCTTGTAGAGAATGCGTTCTGCTTCCTCAAGGGAGATGTGTTTATGCACGAGCAGACGGTGAAGCATGGCGATGCTGCGACGCAAGTGGAGAACATCCTCTTCAAGTTCCTCAAGGGTACGCTCGGCGCGCTTGATGGTTTTCTTGGCTTTGCTCAGTTGATGGATGTTGAGGTACACTTTGGCTTCGCCCAAATCCATCTCGGTCTCCGCCAGCGATGGGTTTTCTCGGCGGGCTGCTTGCCGAGCGATGCGCTCAAGCGTTTGAGATGCCTCAAGGATCCCTTGCTCCCTCCTGGCACGGTCCTGAGCGAGCATGTCCGCAGGCGTGTCAGCGACAACGGCGTCATCTTCAGGCACTGTTTTCCACCTCCCCGTCATCATTGCCTATGGAACCGACGAGAATGGGCTGGTAATCCTTACCGCCGTCGTCGTCTTCGTCTTCCTCGTCTTCTTCTGCCTCGTCGTCACCGAGAACCGATGAGAAATCAAGGCCTTCGTCTGCCAAATCGTTGAGAAGCCGGGCTGGGTCACTTAGGTCCCGTTCGATGCGTATCGACCTGACCTCAGCATCGGTCATTCGACCGTAGAGGTTGCCATACAGTTTATCTGAACGCTTGAGGAGGTACCATACACCGATGCTGATGATGAGGAAGTAGGCGCCCATCACAGCCACGTTGTTTTGATCCACAGAGAGCTGTGGGGGAAGACCCAGCACGATGGCCAACATCCCGAGAACAGGGATGCAGAGAATGATGGTCAATTGGCGTCGGCTATCGTTCAAGGCCTCAAAGTGGTCTGAGTATACGGTTGAGATGCCCTTCCTGGCGCGTTGATAATCTTCGTGAATGAGCCGGAATTCTTCGCTGCTCTTCCATGTCATACGCCAAATCCACAGCGCACACAAGACCAACACGGCAGGCCCCCAGTAAACATTCGAGAAGAGGTGGAAAGCAAAGCCAAAGGCCAACACGCCTGCGTAGATACCACCCAGCTGCCATTTCTCCGATTGAGACGACAGGCGAACGAACACGATGGAAAGAAGCGCCGCAACGACACAGGCGATGAAGGCAGCCGAGAGGTCGGGCGACCATGATTGGACCGTCTCTTGACCCAATTCCACACCCTGAGAGCGATCGTTGTCCTCGTTGTTGCCGTCACCAACATAGAGATAGGTGAGCGTGACATCGCATTGGATTTCCTTGGAGACTTCCCACCAGTCGATGACTGCGGGACGTACATCCCATGTGAAGGTGTGCGATTCTGTGGAACCCAAAATACCCAGCATCTCGGCATCAGAGAGCACCTCCACATCCCCGTTGCAGTCCAGAACGGGTGCAATTCCGAGCGCCTGAGCGGTTCCCAAGTTTTGGACCTCGACGAAATATGTGGTTTCTTGGCCTTCAAAGAACGCGTCGGGATCTGTCGGCCCTTGCGCAACGATGGCGGGGTCGGAATAGACCGCCAGCGTGTAGGTGAACACTTCTTGGTCGTAGACGGTGTAGCCGTTGTTTTCGGTTGGATGATAGAGTCGGAAGGTCAAGTCCCAACCATCGCCGGAAAGGATGTTCGGGGGGTTGGGAGCGTCGATGAACAACTGTATGGCATCGGTCGTCACCCAAGGTTGACGAACGGGAAGCGTGATGCGGGAATCGGCACCAAGGCTGCCCGAGCCGCAAATATTGTCCAAATCGAGCGGATAATCCGTGTCATCAACTCGAATAAAGAACGACCATTCGTACAGGGATTCATTTTGTTCAATAGCGGCAAAGTCAAGCAATCGGTCAGCCCGACAAAGTTCCAATTCGTAAGCCACAGAACTTTCTGGCCCGGTGGGAATGTGCGAGTAAACGATTGGATAGGCGCGTGGTCCGTTGTCCTGCGGCGGTGAGACGGGGGTGTCGCTGAGTTCGAAGAATCGATCCATCCGAAGGTCGGTGTAATACTCTGCACTGCCTTGAACTGCGGCATCTACAGGGTCAAGGGAGACGATGAGGTTGGCTGCAAGGGTCAGCGCAGGCTCGGTAGCGGTGCTTCGGACCACGAAACTCAGCTGAGTAGGTACATCACGCTTCAATTCAAGGGTAGATGGTGCTGTATTGGAAATTTCCCAATCCGTGCTTGGTGTGGCCAAACCACCTTGAAGCAGCGTGTACGAGAGGTTCACCACCACGTCTTTGTTTCCGGTGTTGGTGATGGTGACATCCCATGTCCTGTCAAAGGAGCGATGGTAGTACATCGTTGTCGGCCAGTCTTCGACTTCAACGATGAACAGAGGGGCGACGATGAGGTTGAATCGATGGACCTTCAATTCTTCGTCCGTGGTTGCGTTGAGGATGCGCATGGTCACGGGATAGATGGCCCCGTTGAGCATGTCATCCTCTCCGCCGAGTGCTGGAACGTCAACAACAAAACTACCGGTCATGCTCTCGTCCACATTAATGGTCATGGGTTGCGTCGGAGGCGTTACGGTCCAGTTTCCTTCTACGGTGGCTTCGACGATGAGCTCTTCAACGAGGTTACCGTTGTTGAAAATCGTGAAATTGACCATTTGCGATTCTCCAGGAACCACGCCGTACTCCTCGTTCTCAGTTTCAACCATGATGCCGTGTTGCTCACTGATGTTTCCGATGATATCTGACGATAGGTTCAGCCCGGATTCGATGTTCGAAACCCACACGGTTGCTTTGTATTCGGTGGCTGCGAGGGCATCATTGGTTGGCTTCAAACGGACACGGACGGTTGATTCGTAACCTGCGCCAACGGTGACAACGGTTGGAGTTTCAAGCACATATTCAACTTCACCTGCTGCAGAGGTGTCCAGCCAAACGCCAAAGATTGCTGGCGTGTTCCCGTCGTTGCTGATGACCACACTTGTCGTGATCTCGTCGCCAATGGACATGTTGACTTCCTGACTGGTGGGGCTGAGCGAAGCGCTCACCTTTTCACCGACGCGAATCGGCACATCAAAGGAAGAAATGTACGCGCCTGATGCGACCTCTTGAACCTCAATGGTGAGTGTTTCAACGCTGTTTGCAGGGGCCATAGGAGCAGTGGTGATCACGAGGCTGAAGTTCTTGATGTGGTCATCGGAGTTGGCAGGGTGGTCGGCGACGTCTGCAGGCACAGAGAGAACGGTTGTCGACGGCATCAAACTGGTCGAAGAGAACGAGGCAACCCAACCGGATGGCAAGGAATCGGTCATCACCAAACGATAGGAGGTCATGTTGTTGCCCGTGTTGGCCAGCCCAATGGTGTACTCTGTCTCTTCGCCAACCATGGCGTCAAGGACGGAACCGTTGTGACCAACTGCACCGAGAACGGGCGGTATGTTGATGGTGAGATTTTGCGTGATGGCCGACGGAATCACGCCAGAACCTTGATGCACGCCACCGAGCGTTGGCGTGGCCGTTACTGGAATCGAAAGCGACCCTGAGACAGGATAAGCGTCCGCTGGGCCTTGAAGCGTCATAACGGCGTTGGCGCTTTGACCCAAGGAAAGACCCGGGAAGGCGGTTGGAGAAAGGCCGATGGCCCAACGGTTTGGCTCGTTGAAACCACCCGATGAATCCGAAGTAAAGACCGCTGCACCCAGTGTAAGCGTAGCATCAACCGTTTCGGACAAATCAGTGACCAAGTTGTGGCGGACTTCCAAATCGAGGTCGAGGATTTCTTCAAGCCCCATTCCTTGCTGGGCTTGCATGACTTGTTCAACCGTCATGTCGATGGAGGTTGTCGGAAGACCTGGGTCGACCACAATAACCGGGAGGATGGTGACGGGGGTGGCGCCCAAACTAGGAATGCCCCCGTGAATTGATGTCGCTTGAGCCCAAACGGACATGGCGTCACCCGCTCGGTTGTATTCCGCTGCCACCAAGGGATTCTTGATGACGGGCGGGGTGACCGAAATCGAAACGGTAACGGATTCGGAGACATCCAAGATGCCGGTTGTTGGGCTCGAGAGGGAGATGTCCCAATTGAGCGGATTGGTCGAAATTCCAGCACTGATAAGGAAGGACGTGGGCGTGTTGCCTGTGTTTTGAACCTCAACCTGTAAGGTGCTGGTTTGACCGGGAGTAAGATCTTGCGTCGTTGCATCCATCACGACCGTCCCTTCGTATAATTCACCGGCCAGCACGGTGGTGGACACCGTCTTTTGGAACGCTCCGTTGTTTGACTCAATGGTGAGCGTCACCGTTTCTGATTCGGTGCGATCGGCACTCGCCGGGACATCGACACCAACGGTTACCGAGGTGGTGACACCTGGTGAAATGGACGGAGTTTGGGCTCCGGGCGTTACACTTGAGACCCACCCGCTCACATCGGATTGGGTGATGGTGTAATCGTCCGAAGCAATGCCGACGTTCTTGATGATGAAGTTGAGCAGCGATGTTTGGCCAGGCTCAACGCTTCTGTCATGAGCGGCGGTGAGCGTGAAGTCGTAGTCGGAAAAGACCACCGTTTGCGTTAGGAAGACAACGTCTTTTGTCCATCCCAAGCCACTGGCAAACATGGTACCCACCACGTTCCATTCTCCCGTTCGAGTGGTTGCATCAAAGCTCATCGAGACCGTCTGGGGCGTGGCACCACCGTTGTAGATGGAGCCTGGGCGGACGATAGGGACAATGTTTGAGGCCGCAGAGAACGTGTTGCCGGGATTCCCCACTTCGGTGAAGTTGAGCCAGAACTGAGCAGATTGATTCTTCACGCCGTCGTTGCGTACACCGATGTTGAAGTCATGCACCGTTTTCGACCAAATCACGTTCGTTCCGCCCGGAGCGGGTTCGGGAATGTTGATCACTGGCACACTTGATTCTTGATACTGGGTCACATCGGCGAGGATCTGTTCCTCGTTGTTGCCGGTGTTCACATCGGTTGGTGAAGAGACGCGAGCCTTGAGAATCTGGTTGTTGCCCAATGTGGCTGCCCAGGAGAAGACAACCACCGAACT
>MDTE01082449.1_pt1 | contig 10581 bp, 9 predicted proteins | sample 811231 | NCBI WGS metagenome assembly MDTE01 (sample SAMN05326651, study PRJNA326480) | marine metagenome | isolation source: seawater | place: Indian Ocean: Red Sea | collected 2010 | reverse complement strand
TCTAAGATGGTTGGATCTTAAAGCAAACATATTTAACCTAATTTGATTCGTTTTCTTAGGTATTCACTTAAAGCAAAATCTAGGTTTAAATCCGTATAAAGCGGAACATAGTCAATCTTTCTCTGACCACATTGTTCCTTATACTTCTTTTGGTAGTTGGTCATTAAAGAAGTGTAAGCACTTCTTATTTGCCATGGCTCTGTGGTGATAATATCTCCCGTTTCCATATCCTTAAAACGGGTTCGGGAATTAAATGAAAACTCCATTTCTTCCCTGTCCATAATATGAAAAACAATCATTTCCTGATTTTTGTATCGGAAATGTTGTAATCCCTTTAAAATACCGTCCATGTCATCCATTAAATCTGAAATAATTATTGTCAAACCGCGTTTTTTAATTCTCTCAGCCATTTCGTGGAGGACAGAGCCAAGGTTAGTATCTTTTCCGGGTGTGATATTTTCAAGCCGAGCTAATAGGGGATTTAAGTGACTTTTTAATGAACGAGGGGAAATAAAAGAATCAAGCTTATGGTGAAACAATCCCAATCCAACGCCATCCTGTTGATTTATCATTAGATATGCCAGAGCAGCGGTTAGATAGCTTCCATATTCAAGCTTTGTCAATGAGCCACTAGAATAATTCATAGAATTACTTATGTCCAATAGAATGTGGGAATAAAGATTTGTTTCTTCTTCATATCTTTTGGTGTAATAGCGATTCGTTTTCCCAAATAATTTCCAGTCAATATGGCGGATTTCATCGCCCGGTCCATATGCACGGTGTTCAGCAAATTCAACGCTGAATCCATGGTAAGGGCTCTTGTGCATTCCAATTATATACCCTTCTACAACGAGTCTAGCTCTCAGAGCCATATTCTGTAGTTTGGCTACTGTTTCAGGTTGCAGATATTTTCTTTTATCCAAGATTGGTTTTTGAGATATGAGTTATACGCACTGATTAATTAATTTATCGAATCTAGTAGCTTTAAAAGGATATCATCTGTTGAAAGCCCTTCTGCTTCTGCATTAAAATTTGGAAGAATTCGATGCCTGAGAACAGGCAATGCCATTTCTTTGATATCAGAAATATCTGGAGATGGCCGTCCGTCTAAAGCTGCTTTTGCCTTTGCCCCTAAAATCAGATATTGGGATGCTCTAGGACCTGCTCCCCAATCAATCCAATCTTTAATAAAATCAGGTGCTATCTCGGAATCGGGGCGAGTTGAGGTTGTTAAGCTTACAGCAAAAGAAATAACGTTTTCTGCTACTGGTACCCTTCTGACTAAATTTTGAAAAGACAACAGATCTTGTCGTGATAAAATAGGTTTAATATTTTGCTCTATATTTCCCGTGGTTGACTGTACAATTTTTATTTCTTCTTCTTGGGTTGGATAAGAAATTTTCAGATTAAACATAAATCGGTCAAGCTGGGCTTCAGGTAGAGGATAAGTTCCCTCTTGTTCAATTGGATTTTGAGTAGCAAGAACAAAAAAAGGTTCTTCTAATGTATAGGTTGTCCCGGAAGAGGTGACTCTGTGTTCTTGCATGGCTTCCAGTAAAGCTGCCTGAGTTTTAGGTGGAGTACGATTAATTTCATCTGCTAGAATAATATTTCCAAAAACAGGTCCTTGAAAAAATCTGAAATTTCGTTTTCCTGTTGTATGATCTTCTTCTATAATTTCAGTTCCCGTAATATCACTGGGCATTAGATCTGGTGTGAATTGGATTCTACTAAAATTTAATTCTAATAATTCAGCCATAGTTTTAATCATCAGTGTTTTTGCTAAACCAGGGACACCCACAATTAGTGTATGTCCCTTGCAAAATAATGCGATTAGAATTTGATTCAATATCTTGGTTTGCCCAATGATTGTTTTTCCTATCTCACTTAAAAACTTGTCCTTTGATTGATTCAAATTCTCAAGTAATTCAATATCGTTTATCTGAGGGTCCATTATGTTTTCAATTCTCCTTTCAAAGATTTAAAATAGGGGGAAACTTACGAGCCTCGAAAGACTCAAACAATTTTATTGTTTTATTCACTATGATTTAAGTTTGAAATTAGGTTGTATGAATAACGAAATAAAAAATGAAAAAGTTCCTTTAACTGGAATGACCCAATCAGAATTGACTCATCTGTGTAAGGAATATGATGAGCCGGATTTTCGTGGAAATCAACTTTTTAATTGGATCTATACTCAAAAAGAACGAAATATAATGAAGATGGGAAATCTTCCAAAAACACTTCGATACTCTTTGGATGAAAATTATAAAGTTTCATCTTTGCAGCTTTCTAATGTGAACGCATCTTCAACTGGACAAACATCAAAATATTTATTTAGTATTCCCTCAGGAGAAAAAATTGAATCGGTGTTGATAGAGGGAAAAAAACGAATAACCGTATGTTTATCTACTCAAGTAGGCTGTGCTTTAGGATGTACATTTTGCGCAACCGCAAAAATGGGGTTTATAAAAAATTTATCTGTAGGAGAAATAGTTGATCAATTTCTTTTTCTTCAAAATTTATCTGAAAGAAGAATCACAAATGTAGTATTTATGGGGATGGGCGAACCGTTTTTAAACTATGGTTGTGTCATTTCTGCAGCACAACTGTTGAATGATCCAGATGGAATAAAGTTGGGAGCTGGGAAAATTACTATTTCAACAGCTGGAATTGTACCCAAGATAATTCGCTATGCAGATGAAGGATGGAAATTCAAACTAGCGGTGAGCCTTAATGGTACCATTGATAAAGAGCGTTCTAAAATTATGCCCATCAATAAAAAACATTCTATTAATGATATACTTTCCTCAGCTCAATATTTTTATGAAAAAACAGGGTCATTAATAACATTTGAATATGTGTTGATTGAAAACGAAACTGATTCAATAGGTGATGCTTTAAAACTTAAACATCTTTTAAAAGGTCTTCCCTGTAAGGTGAATGTGATTCCTTATAATTCATTTGATGATTCATTTCAACGTCCGGATAAAAACCGGATCGAACAATTTCTGAATGAATTGAAATCTGGCTCATTTACCGTTACTGTAAGATGGAGCCACGGAACAGAAATAAGTGCAGGGTGTGGACAGTTGGCAGTAATGAATGGAGATAATGTTGAAAATTAATAAAATGGCTGATTTTGTCAGGAAGGCAACAGGGTTTAATGGTAAAACCGCAGTTGTGTTAGGCTCTGGTTTAGGTGAATTTGCAGATGGCCTGGAAGAGAAAAGGAGAGTTTCTTACACAGACATTCCTGATTATCCATTGACAACTGTTCCAGGACATTCAGGCGAGTTAGTTTCTGGTATACTGAACGGAAAACAAATTCTGGCCGCCAAAGGAAGATTTCATTACTATGAAGGGCATGACTGGGATACGCTTGTATTACCGATTCGACTATTTCATAAATTAAAAGTAGAAACATTAATTATTACTAACTCTTCAGGTTCTATGCGTAGATCTATAAAACCGGGCTCTCTTTTTTTAATTACCAGCTATTTGGATTGTACCTTTCGAAATTCTCCCCAGGACCCTCAAGTTATAAATGTAAGTGATTTATCACCTAAAATTTATAATGCTGTTGAAACTATATCTGAAGATCAAAGTTATGTTCTCGAAAGAGGAAACTATTGCTGGGCTCTAGGGCCTTCCTATGAAACACCTGCTGAGATTAAATACTTTCGGTCCTTAGGTGGAGATGTAGTTGGTATGAGCACTGTCCCTGAAATGATGGAAGCTAAGAGGTTAGAAATGGATGTACTTGGTATTTCTTGTGTAACAAATTTTGGTGCCGGTTTGTCAAAAGTACCTCTGCATCATAATGAAGTACTGGAAACTGCTGAAAAAGTGAAAGATAATTTTATAAAGTTATTATCTGAAATAATTAAAATGGGTTAAAAAAACTATCCTTAATATTGTATTCCCTAACAGTTTAGTAATAATGTTTAAATCATATAATAATTTCAATTTGAACTATATAACAACATAAGTTTTTAAACTATGTCTTACACTTTCCGAAAGTATCAGTGTTTGATTCAAGATAATTTTATGTATTTGTAAATTATATATTAGCAAATAATTTCAACCTTAAAAGGAAGCTTACAAAATCATGAATATAAAAATTAGATCTGAAATCGAATTGATTTCAAAAGATATTATTGAATGGAGGAGACATATTCATTCTTATCCAGAGTTGGGTTTAGATCTCCCGATAACTGCAAAATTTGTTTCGGATAAACTTTCCTCGTGGGGAATTGATGTTCAAACCGAGGTAGGAGTTTCCGGTGTTGTGGGAACTATAAATGAAGACAAGAGTGGACCAATGATCGCCCTTCGTGCGGATATGGATGCCTTGCCCATACAGGAGACCGGAGATGTAACGTATAAGTCTAAGAATAATGGCGTGATGCATGCTTGTGGACATGATGGGCATACAGCTATGTTATTAGGAGCTGCAAAGGTAATATCAGAAAATAGAGAGATGTTTAATGGTTCTGTTAAATTTATTTTTCAACCAGGTGAAGAAGGATATTTTGGAGCAAAACATATGATCAATGATGGCTGTCTGAACGGTGTGGATGAAATATATGGTATTCATTTATGGAATTACCAGCCTTTCGGAGAAGTAGGTGTGAAATCTGGGCCTATTCTTGCCGCTGCAGATAAATTCAAAATTATTATAAATGGCATAGGTGGTCACGGAGCTGCTCCTCAGGGGACGGTAGATGCCATAGTTGTAGGGGCACATCTGGTTAATGCCTTTCAGACTATTGTCAGCCGAAACACAAACCCCATTGAAAGTGCAGTAGTAACGGTAGGAAAATTTCATGGTGGAGATAATTTCAATATAATTTCAGATTTTGCAGAATTGGTTGGTACTACAAGAGCTTACAAGGAGGATATCCGTGAAATGATTATTAAGAAGATGAAAGATATAGTCTCAGGCACAGAAGAAATGTTTGGCGCAAATATAGAATTGGATTATCAAAAAGGTTATCCTCCTACTATAAATAATAAATCTGCATATGAAAAACTATTCTTATCAGCACAAAAGATTGTAGGAGAAAACAGAAAAGAACCTTATCTATCCATGGGAGCAGAAGATTTTTCATATTTTGCTAATGAAATACCGGGTTGTTTTTTCTTTGTGGGTTCAGCTCCTTTGGATCGAGAGCCTCTAAGTGTGCCTCACCATTGCTCGCACTTTGATATAGACGAGAGAGCGTTGTTGGTTGGTTCAAGTATTTTTCTTCAGTTGATTGAAGATTCCTTTATGGTGAATTAGTCCCTAACTCAATAGCCAACAGCTGAATTTTCTCCTCTTGGATCTGCTCCTCCGTAAAACCCATTTTCCATAATTGATATTCCATTTGCCTGACCTATATAACCCCATTTATAATACCTGATTGAATGCCCCTTATTCAAAAGAATTTCCTTTATATCAGAAGCTAATGAAAATGGCTCAATAAAAATTGCATCTGGTAGCCATTGGGAATGGAATCGTGATGCAGAGACAGCTTGTTGAATTGACATCTCATATACCAGAACATTTAGAATTACCTGCATTACAGTTGTGATAATTGTTGATCCTCCAGGTGAACCAATGATGAGCAAAGGATTTCCATCTTTCAAAACAATGGTGGGAGTCATAGAGCTTAGCGGCCTTTTCCCGGGTTCAATTGCATTAGCTGCATTCCCTACCAGTCCATAAGCATTAGGCACACCTGGTTTTGAAGAAAAGTCATCCATTTCATTATTCAATAAAAATCCCGCACCTTTAACTACATATCCAGAGCCAAAACCTGTGTTCAAAGTAGTGGTTACACTTACAGCATTTCCATTTTTATCCACAACAGAATAATGAGTTGTTTCTCTGCTTTCGTAGGGATAGGGATCGCCATGAGAAATGTCTGAGCTTTGTGTGGCTTTGGAGGGATCAAAAGATGAAATTCTTTCACCTGCATATTCATCTGAAAAGAACATACTAAATGGAACATCCCAAAAGTCCATGTCTCCTAAATGTTCAGCTCTATCAGCGTATCCTCTCCGTTCTATTTCTGTGAGAAGATGAATATAATCTGAAGAATGCCAGCCAATAGAATCCAATTGAAATTGTTCCAGCATGTTCAACATATGGATTAAAACCAATCCTCCTGAGCTAGGGGGTCCCATAGACAATATTTCGAAATCCAAAAACTCACCTTTAATTGGTTCTCTATAAACCGATTTATAATTTGCTAAGTCTTCTAATGTGATAAGCCCATTGAATGATTCCATTTCTGAAACCAAGAGTCTTGCTGTCTTTCCAAAATAAAAATCATTTCCCTCCGTTCTTGCTATTCTACGAAGGGTTTTTGAAAGGTCTTTTTGCCTTAGCCTGTCTCCCTGTACCCAATCTCTACCATCCTTTCGATTAAAGACTTTCTCAGTGTCTTTATCTCTAGCAAAAAAATTTCTTCTGTAGTTTAAGCTTTTGGCAAGTCCATTTGAAATTTCAAATCCCTGTTCTGCAAGGTTTATAGCAGGTCTCATGATATTCCATAAGTTAATATTTCCTGAGCCATGGTCTTTCCATGCCTTAATTAGACCATGAACTGAGCCAGGAACACCAGCCGCTAGATGAGAGTATAATGATAGACCTGGAATAACTTGATTTAAATCATCCAAATACATGTCTTTACTTGCTGACCCGGGAGCCATTTCTCGAAAATCTAGAGTAAATTGTTTTCCATCCACAACAGCTGTCATAAAACCGCCTCCACCAATATTCCCTGCTGCAGGGAATACAACTGCTAGAGCGAAGCCTGTTGAGACAGCAGCATCAACAGCGTTACCTCCTTTCTTCATAATTTCTACTCCAGCTTCCGATGCCAAACGATTAGCGGAAACAACCATACCATTTTTAGAAAAGGGTATTTCAGCTAAGAGCAATGATGAAAAAGTCATTCCCCAAAAGAACAATCTGTTAACTGATTTAAATATCATGAAAAACTTCTTGTTTTTGATATAGAATAAATAATTTCTATCGTCTTGAATACAGTTTAGACAGTAACCTTAAAAGTTCAAGATAGAGCCAAATCAGTGTTACTAAAAGCCCAAAAGCTCCATACCATTCCATATATTTGGGAGCTCCTATTTCTGCTCCTTCTTCAATAAAATCAAAATCTAACACCAGATTCAATGCTGCAATTCCTACTACAACTAAGCTGAAAATTATTCCCATGTTAGAATTCCCATGAATCACAGGAACACCTATACCAAAAAAACCTAGGATGAAACTTGTAAGATATACAAAAGCAACTCCTCCGGTCGCTGCAGCAATACCAAGTTTGAAATTTTCTGTAGGTTTAATTAATCCCGAGCGATAGGCAAGGAGCAAAGCCCCAAGAGTTCCGAAAGTAAGAAATACAGCTTGGTTCACAATCCCTGGATACATAGATTCAAATGTGCGGGATATTCCCCCTAAAGCTAATCCCTCCAACAAGGCATAACCGGGGACAGTGTACGATGCGAGATGCTTTTTGAATACAGTAATCATAGCAAGTATTAAACCACCAATAATTCCTGCAAACATTAACCCAGTAGCCTTTGGGCTTCCTAAAGGAAGATTCCAAGTATATAAAGCAGTTGTCATTAGAAGTAGCAATGATAAAGCAGTTTTGTGGACAGTACCCATTATGGTCATGGTATCTGAAAGAGATGCATTAAATTGTTTAAAAGTTGTTGCTGACAACGCAGGGTTACCAGAGCGTAATGTCAAATGATTATTCATAAGATACCTCTTAAGTTAAGAAATGATTTTTTCATTGATAGCTTCACAGATTTTATCTTGAGATATTCTTATTTGCTCCATTGAGTCTCTCTCTCTTAAAGTAACGGTTCCATTTTCAATTGTTTCATGATCAACTGTGACCCCAAAGGGAGTTCCTGCTTCATCCTGTCTTCTGTAACGGCGTCCGATTGATCCGCCCTGATCAAAGAACGAGCTAAATTGTTTTCGGACCTCTTCAACTATTTTTTCCGCAAGTTCAGGAAGCCCATTTTTATTGACCAGTGGAAATACTGCGCAGGTTGTTGGTGCAATCTTTGGACTTAATTTTAGCAGTGTTCTGTTCTCACCACGAACTTCTTCTTCAGTGTATGCATCTACGAGACACGTAAGAAATGTACGGTCAACTCCGGCTGAAGTCTCTATTACAGCTGGGGTGAATCTTCTATTTAATTTTGGATCAAAGTAGGAAAGTTTTTTATTAGTAAACTCATTATGCTGGTCTAAATCATAAGTTCCTCTATCTGCTATCCCTTCCAACTCTGACCATCCAAATGGAAATTCATATTCTACATCGTAGCATGCAGAAGAATAGTGAGCTAATTCATCCTTTCCATGAGGTCTCAATCTTAGTTTATTTTTGTTAATTCCCAACCGTAAAAACCAATCCAGCCTTTCTTGATTCCAAAAATCCAGCCAGCGAGAAGATTCATCAGGGTGGATAAAATATTCCATTTCCATCTGCTCAAACTCTCTGGTTCTGAATAGAAAGTTTCCTGTAGTAATTTCATTTCTAAATGCTTTGCCAATTTGAGCTATTCCAAATGGAATCTTTTGACGGGCTGTTGTTTGAACATTATTGAAATTAACAAAGATCCCTTGGGCTGTTTCAGGGCGTAAATAGGTGATATTACCTTCTTCATTTATTGGCCCAATTGTGGTTTGGAACATGAGATTGAATTGTCTTGGTTCTGTCCAATCTGTGTTGCCACATTTTTTACATGGTTTTTTCAGATTGATATGATCGGATCGGTATCGGCTTTTGCATTTTTTGCAATCGACCATTGGATCATGGAAATTAGAAACATGTCCGCTGGCTTCCCAAACCTTAGGGTGCATTAAAATAGATGAGTCCATTCCAACTACGTTGGACCTTTTGGTTACAATTTCCTGCCACCAGTCATCCTTAATCCGTTTTTTCATTTCAGTCCCTAATGGTCCGTAATCCCATGTTGAGCCAATTCCTCCATATATTTCAGAACTCTGAAATATGAATCCTCTCCGTTTACACAAAGAGACTATATTTTCTATTGATTTTAAATCCATAATATCTCAGTATAATTATTAAAGTTTAAACTCTTCCAGCTCTTTTTCAATTACATCATCAAAGGGAATTTTAGGCGAGCTGCTTGCTATTGGTCCCGAGTCAGGTCCCGGTTTTTTCATGTAGACAATGTAAAAAACAAATGCAAAAAAAGCGAGAACGGGGGGTCCCAACCAAACAATAGCATTAAACCCTTTGGCTATAGGTGATGACAGTATTCTTTCTCCATGGAGTGAGATATAATATTTCAGAATTTCTGCTTTAGTCTTATTTTCATTAACAAATGCTAAAATTTCATTTTCCATTTGATCATGCCCATGGTCATATACCGTACCACTCCAACAGCAGGGCGCCATAAGAGATTTTTGTATATCTTTTATGATAGAATCTTGATCATTGTCCGCAATTAAAACCGAAACGAAGCCAATAAAAAGGAGACGCTTCATTTTTTCCTTCTTTTTCTTTTTTGCTTTGGCGTGGCTCTTTTTTTATTGATTAAATCGACAGCGATATCAAGAGTGAGGGAGTCAGGCGATTCGGTTTTTGGTAGAGAAGCATTTACTTTTCCATCTGTAATAAATGGGCCGTATCTACCATCTTTTAAAATAAGCTCTTCCCCAGTTTCAGGATGTTTGCCTAAGGTAGATAATTCGGAAGATTTTTTATTTTTCTGAGCTAGTGCCGTTACAGCTTCGTCAAGTGTTACTGTCAATGGAGTCGGTGGAGGTTTCAATGGAGCAGTAGATCTTCCACTGCGTAGATAGGGTCCATAGCGTCCATAATCAGCGGTAACAGGTTCCCCAGTTTCAGGGTGTGTGCCAATTGTTTTTGGCAAGCCAATTAGTTTGATTGCAAACTCTAGATTAACATTTTCTATTTCCATACCCTTTGGAATGGATTTTCTTTTTGTTGATTCAGATGTTTCAATATAGGGTCCATATCTACCATTTTTTAACAACAGCATTTCACCGCTTTCTGGATCATTCCCTAGCTCTACAATTGAAGATTCTATAGGGGTGTTTAGCAATTCTTTCACATTTTTGTCAGATAGATCGCCCAATGCAAATTCAAGAGGAATCGAACGACGGTTGTCCTCTCCAGCATCTATATAAGGTCCAAACCTTCCTAATCTTGCAATGAATTCTTCACCATTTGATGATGGTATTGGCATTGTGCATGCCTTTCGAATATCGATTTCTTCTTCCAACATTTTTTCGAGCCCTTTAATCTTATTATCACCAAAATAAAAGTCATTCATAAAAGGAAGTAAGTTTAACTCTCCTCTTGAAATTTGATCTAATCTATCCTCAAGGTTTGCTGAAAAATCAATATTAACGAGGGGCTCAAAATGATTTTCTAAAAGCTGAGTAACTGCAACGGCCACAAATGAGGGCATCAGCTTTCTTTTCTTTTGGTTAACATAATCCCTCCTTTGAATACCGCTGATAATAGAGTGATATGTGGAAGGTCTCCCGATTCCACGGTT
>MDTE01059089.1_pt1 | contig 10581 bp, 11 predicted proteins | sample 811231 | NCBI WGS metagenome assembly MDTE01 (sample SAMN05326651, study PRJNA326480) | marine metagenome | isolation source: seawater | place: Indian Ocean: Red Sea | collected 2010 | reverse complement strand
GATCCAGTCGTGAAAACTGCCAATGGTTCCTTCGGTGGTTTCCGCGCTGAAATCGGGTACTTCATCATTGATTCTGACTGCCATTTCTCCCTCCTGTTATGACCGTCCCTGGAACCAAAAGTAACAAGCGGACGCTGATCCAGTCGACGGCCGGAGCACAGCTTTCTTCCTACACACGTAGATGTGAACTCCATACCAACGACGCAATAAATAATTGCCCCTCTTGCAAAGAATTTCCTCGCTTAAGATGGACCAGAGTGCAATTTTCAGCCCCAGCTACCAATTCGAGAACTGAGTTCCAAATGTGGGGGTGCAATTGATGGATAAGGTGCTTGTCGTCACTGGGGGATCACGTGGAATCGGTGCCGAAACCGCACGATTGGCCGCAAGCAGGGGCTATGCCGTCGCCGTCAACTACCGGGAGCGGGCCGACGCGGCGCAGGCGCTCGTCGATGAGATCCAATCCGCCGGTGGTAAAGCAATCGCCGTACAGGCGGATGTCGCAGAGTCGGCGGATGTCGAACGCTTGTTCGACACTGTGGATCGTGAACTTGGACGTCTGACGGCATTCGTCAACAGCGCTGGTCACGGTGGTGGATATGTGCGAGCCAAGGATTTTGATCCTCAGGTTCTTGACGTCATCATGCAGGTGACCATTGTTGGTGCCATGGTCAGTGCACGGGAAGCCGTACGCCGGATGGCACTCAGTGAGGGCGGCCAGGGTGGCGTCATCGTAAATGTATCCTCGATGGCGTCGACCATCGGGGGGCGGCCGGGCCGAACGGATTACGCAGCGGCGAAGTCCGCCGTGGATTCATTCACTGTCGGGCTCGCGAAAGAAGTGGCCCGGGACGGCATTCGGGTCAACGCCGTGCGCCCGGCGGTCACCATGACTGACATGGTCGACCAGTTGCGACACGACGATGAAGCTCGTGCCGCTATCGCCGACTCGATCCCCATCAACAGAATCGCCGAGCCTATCGAGGTGGCGCAACCCATCATGTGGCTTCTGTCGGATGAGGCGTCGTATGTGAACGGGTGCCTGCTGGATGTATCGGGCGGTGGATTCATGGTTACTGAATTGAAGAAGCCCAAATAGAGGGGCGAACTGGCTCTGATCCTTACGCCGATCGACGGAGACTCAGCCGGATCAGCCTTCGGTAATCACCCGTTGAAGCATGGCGCCTTCGAGGACGACTCCGAAGAGGTCTGCATCTCGTAGATCCGCCCCCATCAGGTTGCTGGGGGCGGTTCGGCCCAACGGCTTGCCGTCGGGTCCCTTTAGTTCCACGGGATCGAATTTGGCATTGCGAAGATACGCGGCCCGCAAATTGGATTCAGACAGGTTGGCTCCCGAGAAATCAGCACCCTGAGCAGAAATCCCGCTGAGATTGGCTCCCATGAAGTCCGTCAGTATGAAGACACCGTTCGACAGGTTGGCCTCAGAGAAATTGCAGCCGCGAAGATCCGCACCGTTGAGGTCAATGCCGCCCAGGTCGATACGGCTCAGGTCTTCGTCTTTCAACTCGGCCCCGGCGCCGCTTGTACCGTTCGATTCCGCCCATAGCGTATGGTCGGAAAGGATCTTTTGAACGCTTTTGCGCAAACTGCTCGTGGACCGTGTCATTGTGACTTGGCCCTTGACCAGAGATTCAAGATCAGCGCCTTCGAGAACCGTGCCCGTCAGGACTCGCCCTCAATGTTGGCCCCCACCAGATTGACACCATCAAGGTTGGCGCCGCACAGATCCGCTCCCTCCAGAGTTGCGTACCAAGAGGCGTATCGCCAGATTCGAATATTAGCGCGTGTTACAACATGTTAGCGAACTTCGATTGAGGAGGCACAGGTGGCTGAGGCGCGCTTGCAGGGCAAAGTGGCAATCGTTACAGGGAGCGGTTCGGGAATCGGCCGGGCTACCGCAGAGCTTTTCGCAGATCACGGTGCCAGGGTTGTCGTCAGTGATATTGACGAGGTCAGTGGGCAGGCGGTCGCAGAGACGTTGGGTGGACATGCCATGTTCCTGCCACTCGACACCACTCGGGAAGAGCAGTGGGAACATCTCTTGGATGCGGTGAATGGGAAACTCGGAGGCATCGACGTTCTGGTCAACAACGCTGGGATCGAAGGGAGCGTGGTCGGTCAAAATCCTGAAGAAATTTCATTGAATGAAATCTGTTCGGTCAGCGGAGTGAATGTGGATGGCGTGCTCCTAGGTTGTAAACACGCCATCAGGCATATGCGGGACCGCGGCGGATCGATCGTCAATATTTCTTCGATCGGTGGAATTTACGCGACGCCTGGTTTCGTGGCTTACGGTGCAAGCAAAGGTGCGGTTCGCCAGTTGACGAAGTCCGTTGCCGCCTACTGCGGCAACAAAGGTTACGCCATTCGCTGCAACTCTGTTCATCCAGGCATTGTGGAGACCCGGATGGGCGAAGAGGTCCTGCGCACTTCGCATGGTGACGTCGAAACTGGGCGCAAGCTGCGCGTTCAAGGAATTCCCGTGGGCCGGCTCGGTGTACCCGATGACATTGCCAATGCCGTGCTTTACCTGGCCTCTGATGAAGCGAGCTTTGTCACGGGCGCGGAGTTAATCATCGATGGCGGCCAATTGATCCTCTAGCAGGACTTCAATGGTGGAAGAAACTGGATGGGACGTCATGGCGCGCGCAGAAACCGGCCAATGATGGGATTGAATGCTTCGGACAGTTCCAGATGTGCGTTGTGTGCGCAGTTGGGCAACACGCAAAGTTGAGCACCGGGAATCCCGTGCCACAGTTCGTACGAGCAGTCGGGATGGGTGGACATATCGCTGTCGCCGCAAATCACCAGGGTTGGCATGCTGATTTCGCCCAGGCGATCCCGTACATCCCAGCCGACCATGCCCCGCATGAGGCGAATTGCCCCGTCCTTGCTGGCGCCGGCGCCGGCGATTTTCGTGAACTCATAGAGCGGATGATTATCGCCATCGACGAACCACGTGGCCGCGATTCGGGCGGTCGTGACTTCAATCGACTCAGATTCGATACGAGCGACGGTCTGATCAAAGGTTTCAAACCGGTTCGGAAGATCGGTCGTCGCAGAGCTTCCATACAGAATCAGTTTTTCGATTCGTTCCGGGTGATCGAGCGCGACCTGGAGGGCCGTCATGGAGCCCAGTGAGTGGCCGAGAAGCATAAACTTTTCCACGCCGAGTTGATTCAGCGTATCCAAAAGTGATTCGCCGATTCCCGGAATGGAGTCAGGGACAGGTTCACCGGCGCTGCCAGCGAATGCCGGCATATCCGTCGCGATGACGTCAAAATTCGCTGCCAGATGTGCCGCCAAAACACCCCAATAGCCGCCACCGCCGGCATATCCGTGCTGCAGCACTACGGTTGGGCCTGATCCGAATCGTCGGTAGTTCAACATTCACTCATCCTCGTATAAAATGGGTATCTTCGCCAATGGGACCAAGGTAACTCTGGTGGGAGCACCGCCACTTTGGCAGGTCTGCGCCGGTTGTTCACGTACAGGCATGAATTATTTTGGCATGAATTGTTGCATCGTGTCGGAATCGCTATGTTCGGGGCTGAATGGCATCGGATCGAGTGAATTGGAACGGGAGCGACGTCATCACTATGCGTTATGAAGCGCCAGAAACGATGGAAGCGGCGGTAGAATTGCTGTCGAGCGATGAAGGCGCCCGCGTCTTGGCGGGCGGCACCGATCTGCTCGTGCAATTGCGCGCGGAAATGATCGAACCCAGCCTTGTCGTTGATGTTAAGCGAATCGCGGCGATGCGCGAGATCACCAAGGAAAACGATGGAATTCGGGTGGGGGCCGCGGTGGCCGGTGCTGAGCTTGGCGAGCACGAGGAATTCAAGGCGACGTGGCCCGGTGTCCTCGAAGCATTTGAGCTGATCGGGTCTACACAGATTCAGGGTCGGGCCACGATGGGCGGCAATCTGTGCAACGCCTCACCCGCTGCGGACAGCGTTCCCGCGATGATTGCAGCTGGTGCGACCGCCACCATCCTGGGGCCGGGTGGCCAGAGGGATGTGCCGGTCGAGGACATCGCCATTGGTCCGGGCCAGACCTCTCTCGACAAAGGCGAACTCGTGACTTCGTTTTTCTTTCCAAAGCCCGCACCGCGGACGGGCGACGCCTATCTCCGGTTCATTCCGCGTACCGAAATGGACATTGCCGTGGTCGGGGCGGGTATCTGCCTGACGCTTGATGACTCGGACATCTGTAAGGCGGCACGGGTCTCTTTGGGGGCGGTTGCGGCACGCGCTCTGGTCGTGGACGAGGCAGCAGATGCTTTGATCGGAACGCCGGTGGACGAGGCGGCGCTGGCAAAGCTTGCGGAAGCAGCAAGTGCCGCAGCGAAGCCCATTGACGACAAGCGGGGAACCAAGGAGTTCCGCATTCAGGTAATGGGCGTAATGGCGCGGCGGACAGCTGAAATCGCCCTTGCCCGCGCCAAAGCTAACTAAAGGTAAGGCAAACGTAATGGCGAGATATCACGTATCAGCGACGGTTAACGGCGACGACGTCGAATTTCTCTGCGAACCGGAGCAGACGCTTCTCGATGTCTTGCGAGACGAACTCCACCTCACCGGCACGAAGGAAGGATGTGCTTCGGGCGACTGCGGCGCGTGCAGTGTCATGATCGACGGACGGCTCGTCTGTTCCTGTCTGGTGATGGGTGCGGAAGTTGGTGATCGCGAAATTGAAACCATCGAAGGCATGGCGGACGGAGAACAACTGCATCCGTTGCAGCAGAAGTTTCTCGATTATGCGGCGCTCCAATGCGGATATTGCACGCCCGGCATCCTGATAGCCGCTAAGGCCCTGCTCGAACGGAACCCCGATCCCACCGAAACCGAAGCACGATTCTGGCTTGCCGGAAATCTTTGCCGTTGCACGGGATACGACAAGATTATGCGCGCCGTTATGGATACGGCCGCTGAAATGCGAGGAGAGTAAGCATGTCTGCTGCTGAAGATCTTGGCTATCAGGAAAAAACGCACGAACTGAAATGGGTCGGTAAGAACGTCACCCGTACAGATGGCGTCGACAAGGTGACCGGTCGGGCCCAGTTTGGCGCGGATCTCATCATGCCAGGCATGTTGTTCGGTGCGGTTCTGCGCAGCCCCCATGCACACGCGAAGATCAACGGCATTGATACGTCAAAGGTGGAAGCGCTCAAAGGCGTCAAGGCGGTGATCTGCAGGGACGATTTCGCTGACCAGCCCTCAGAAATGATCCAGGTCGGCGAATTGTCGGTCAACATTCGCGATGTCATCCGCAATGTCATGGCACGCGAGAAGGCGATGTACGACGGTCATGCGATTGCAGCTGTCGCGGCGACTACCGCCGCGATTGCGCGCAAAGCGCTGAAGCTGATTGAAGTGGACTACGAAGTGCTTCCTCACGTCATCGACGTGGAGGAAGCGATGAAACCGGACGCTCCTCTCCTCAATGAGGACATGTTCACGGACGGCGTGGACCCCAAACCTGACAAGCCGTCGAACATTGCGAAACGGCTTGAGATCAAGCTGGGTGATGTCGAAGCTGGTTTTGCTGATGCCGATGTTGTCATCGAGCGTGAATACAGGACCCGCCCTGTCCATCAGGGCTATATCGAGCCTCACGCGTGCGTGGCCAGCTATACCGAAGACGGTCAGGGTGAGGTCTGGGCATCGACCCCGGGCCATTTCTTGGTTCGCGCCATTACCGCCCGTCTCTGTGGCATGGACGTCTCCAAGGTCAAGGCGACGGCCTCCGAGATTGGCGGGGGTTTCGGCGGTAAGAACATCGTCTACCTCGAGCCTCTGGCCATGGCGCTGTCACGCAAATGCGGCCGACCCGTAAAAATGGCCATGCATCGCAACGAGGTCTTCCGGGCCACGGGCCCGACCTCGGGTTCGCACATGAAGGTCAAGATTGGCGCCAAGCGGGACGGCAAGATCACCGCGGGGTGGGCCGAATTGATGTTCCAGGCGGGCGCTTTTCCAGGGTCGCCTGTTTTCCCAGCGGCGATGTGCGCCTATGCCTGCTATGACCTCGAAAACGTTCTGGTCATTGGCTGGGATGTCATTGCTAATCGGCCCAAGACGACGGCTTATCGTGCGCCTGGCGCGCAAATCTCGGCATTTGCCGTCGAAAGTGCGATAGATGAATTGGCGCGGGAACTCGGCATCGATCCTATCGATTTGCGTCTCATGAACGCGGCTAAAGAGGGGACAAAGGCTGCCTATGGCCCAACCTTCGGCCCCGTTGGCCAAGTTGAGAGCCTGGAGGCCATCAAAAATCATCCGAACTACAAAATTCCGCTCGGGCCGAACCAGGGGCGGGGTGTCGCCTCGGGATTCTGGTTCAACATCGGTGGCGAGACAAGCGTGACCATGAACGTCAACGATGACGGTACGATCGCGCTCACTCTGGGAAATCCCGATCTCAGTGGCACCCGGACGTCGATCTCCGTGATGGCAGCGGAAGAACTAGGAATCGAGCCCGATCGCATCCGTCCCACCATCGGCGATACGACGTCGCTCGGCTTCAATTTCATCAGCGCGGGTAGCCGTACGACCTTCGCTGTGGGCAAGGCAACCGTCGAAGCGTCTCGGGTCGTCATCGATGAGTTTAGGGCACGTGCCGCTGCCACATGGGACATTCCGGTTGAGGCCGTGGTCTGGGAGGATGGTCATGCCCGTCCTGCCAGTAGCAACGCTGGCGATTTCGAACCTCTGTCACTGGAGGACATTGCCCGCGAGGCGAAGAAGACCGGTGGTCCGATCGCTGGGCATGTCGAGACCAATGTCTCCGGTGCGGGGCCGAGCTTCGCGACCGAAGCTGTCGATATCGAGGTGGATCCTGAAACGGGGCACATCAAAGTGCTGCGCTTCACGGCGGCCCAGGATGCCGGCAAGGCCATCCAGCCGAACTTCGTCGAAGGCCAGTACCAAGGTGCTGCCGTTCAAGGGATCGGTTGGGCGCTCAACGAGGAATACATCTACGACGACAAGGGACGACTGGAGAATCCGGGCTTCCTCGATTACCGCATGCCCGTGGCCTCTGATCTGCCGATGATCGACGCGGTCATCGTCGAGGTACCCAATCCCAACCATCCGTATGGTGTCCGGGGCATTGGTGAGACCTCGATCGTGCCGGTTATGGCGGCCATGGCCAATGCGCTTGAAGACGCAACTGATGTGCGGATCAACGAACTGCCGCTGTCACCGCCGCGTGTTCTGAAAGCGCTCAACGAGAAGAACGGCGGTTGACCGGACTGAACCGATGGCGAAGGTCGTTCTGACGTGCGGCCTTGCCCGGTTCACGGGAGGTTAAACCGAATTCGATATCGATGCCGATGACGTGCGGTACTTGTTCCGCACGCTGGCGGAACTCTATCCGGACCTCGGCCCGCATCTGGAGCAGGGCATCGCCCTCGCGATTGACGACGTGATCTATTCGAATGCCTGGCTCGAGCCGCTTGAGCCCGACAGCGAGGCCTACATTCTCCCGCAGATCGGTGGTGGAAAGAGCGCTGCCTAGCCCCGCATGCGTTCGCCGGCAGGATCGAACAGCGGTTCCGTGACAAGCGTGGCGGGCCGGCGGTCACCGAGAATCTCGACCTCTAAGGTGTTGCTTTCGTCGATGAGGTCGACGGGCACGAACCCGAGCGCGACGCTCTTTTTGGAGTAGTGCGCATATCCTCCCGATGTCACGAAGCCCACCACGTCTTCGTCATGCCAGATCGGTTCGTCCACCCAGACATCCGCGTCGTCGGCATCCACAACGAGTGTGACCAGACGCCGTGCGGGGGGAGTCTCCCGCTCTTTGAGTGCCGCCTCCATACCGATGAATCCTGGTTTCTGAAAGCTGATAAATCGGTCCAGGCCTGTTTCCGCTGGCGTGTAGTCCGGTTTGTATTCGCGGAGCCAGGATCCAAAGCTTTTCTCCAGACGCAAAGACATCATTGCCCGCATGCCGAATGGCGTGAGGCCGATATCCTTTCCCGCCTCTGACAGAGCTTCGTAAAGGGCGAGCTGAAAGTCGGCGGGTGTGTATATCTCGTAGCCCAGGTCCCCGGTATAGGTGATACGGCAGACGATCGCGGGCGCGAGGCCGACTTCCATTTCAGCAACCGAAAGGAACGGAAAAGCCGCGTTGGAGACGTCTTCCCGCGTGACGCGGGATAACAGCTCTCTTGCGTTGGGGCCCGCGATCTGAAAGCCGATTCGATCCAGAGACACGTTTCGGACTTCCACGCCACTGTCGGGCAGGTGATCCAGGAACCAGCGCATGTGATAGGCCTGGGCCGAAGACGAGCCGATAATCTGGAACCGCTCTTCGCCCAGGCGGGAAACAGTAAGATCACCGATCAACATACCCAGAGGGTTGAGCATCGGGGTGAGTGTAACTCTCCCGACTCGCGGCATGCGGTTGGCAAGGATTGTATTCAGCCAGTCTTCGGCTCCCGGTCCTGTTACCTCGTACTTGCCGAAGTTGTGAATCTCATTGATGCCGACAGATGTGCGCACCGCCCGGCACTCTTTGCCGACAGGTTAGAAGGCATTCGATCGACGAAAGCTGGGTGTTTCGAAAGCGACGTCACCGTCGGGCGCGAAGTAATTGACGGCTTCCAGGCCGTACCCCACCCCGAAGACAGCGTTCTGTGCTTTCCAGATGCCGTAGGCGGGTGTCGTATTGAGGGGACCCGCCGCAGGTAGTTCTTCGTTGGGAAAGCTGATGGCAAAACGGCGCCGGTAGTTCTCCGATACCTTGAGCCGTGTGTAGTTCCGGGTGGTCCAATCGCCGAACCGGGAAACGTCCATCGCAAACACGTCGGAAGACGGCTCACTCTCGATCATCCATTCTGCAATCGTGAGTCCGACACCGCCTCCCTGGCTGAATCCCGCCATTACAGCGCAGGCGCACCAATATCCCTTCAGACCGGGATAGGGCCCCACCAGGGGGTTGCCGTCCGGCGCGAAAGTGAAGGGGCCGTTGATCACGGTCTTGATGCCGGCATCAGACAGGCACGGATACTGTTGGAATGTCTTTGCAAGAGGTTCGGAAATGCGCTCGAGCTTATCGGGCAGAAGCTCGTGTCCGAAGTCCCAAGGTGTTCCGTCGACCGCCCACGGTTCGTAGTCCTGTTCATAGATACCGAGCACCAGCCCACGCCCTTCATGGCGGAAGTAGGTTTCTCCGGCCGGGTCCATCACATGAGGCAATTCCTCGTCGCGCTCGTAAACCTCCGGGATGTCATCGGTGACGAGATACTGATGTTCCATCGGATGCAGTGGGTGGAAGACACCAGCGAGCGCGCCGACCTCCCGCGCCTATAGGCCTGCCGCGTTGACGACGTATTCCGTCGTTATGTTGCCTTGCTCCGTGACCACATCCCATGACCCCTCGGTCTTTTGATTCAGTTCGATCACACGGTTTCGAAGAATGATTTCGGCGCCTTGTTTGCGAGCTGCCGCCGCGTAGGCATGGGTTGTTCCTGCAGGGTCGAGATGCCCGTCAAGTGGGTCGTACAGCGCCCCGATAACGCCGTCGACATTCAATACCAGGAAGAGTTCCTTGATCTCATCAGGCGTGATGAGTTCCGTTTCGAGGTCCATGTAGCGGTGCTTGGCCCGCTCTGCCTTGAGAAAGTCCATACGATCGGAATCCACGGCAATCGTGATGCCACCGACATGGTGCAGACCGCACGCCTGGCCGCTGATTTCTTCAAGCTCCTTGTAGAGGCGGATTGTGTACCCCTGCAGCTTGGCGATGTTGGGATCCGAGTTGAGAGTGTGAAAGCCACCGGCAGCATGCTAGGCGGAGCCCGACGTCAGTTCCGATCGTTCGACGAGGACGACGTCCCGCCATCCCAACTTGGTCAGGTGATAGAGCACGCTACATCCGACCACGCCACCATCGATTACGACCACTTGCGCGTGAGACCGCATCGCTTCACCCCATAATTCTCATGCTGATGCTAACTAACCGGCTCTGGCCCGAGAGTAAACCACCTCCTGTTCGGCACTCGTGCAATCGCGACCGAATGCGGCGCAGATGGATGTTTGGATAACGCACTCTCAATCAAGACAACCGAGATCAGTTCGCTTCCACCCGCTACAATATGAGCGCGTGTCGCATACGAATGTCACGCGGAGGAGACAGCAGAAAGGGTTCAAACTTCCATGGGTGCTATTCGCAACGTCATTCTCATTACCTCGGACCAGCAACGAGGTGACTGTTTCGGGTTCGAGGGTCGCAAGATCAAAACGCCCCATCTCGACCTCATGGCACAGCATGGGACTCGTTTCTCGGCCTGCATCACGCCCAACAATGTGTGCCAGCCATCACGCGCCTCGATTCTGACGGGGCTCCTGTCAAACACTCACGGCGTTCACGACAATGGGATCGACCTGGACCCGGCAATCGGTGAGGCTGGAATCGCCGGTACACTGGGAAGCGCCGGCATTCGTACCGGCTTTATCGGCAAGGCGCATTTCTCGACGGCGTTGACGTTCGAGCCCACGGGAACACCGGAAAGCCGTTTGTCGATGGCGGAATATGGCCCCGACTGGTTCG
>MDTE01047434.1_pt1 | contig 10581 bp, 8 predicted proteins | sample 811231 | NCBI WGS metagenome assembly MDTE01 (sample SAMN05326651, study PRJNA326480) | marine metagenome | isolation source: seawater | place: Indian Ocean: Red Sea | collected 2010 | reverse complement strand
GCGCGCTGTCGGTGTGAGAAGGACCCTGGGGAGGGGTCTCCCGTATCTGGGGACCAGCGAAGAGCTCAGATTGCGGCCGGTTGACCTCGAATATCTTTGAGCGGCCCCAATTTCGCAGATCAGACCAAGAGTTGTCGAGTTATTTTCCCGATGGCACGGATAAATCCAACTTTGTTCGGTCGGGCTCCCAAAAACTGCAACAGTCGTGAAAAGAAGGCACACCCGCGTGTGCTGCCGCGGCCGTCCCTGTTGTTAAGTGTTAGCACCGGTGCTTTCACTTCCGAAATGGAGGTGCCGCACTCGCCGCACTGGTCACCTTTGAAGGAACTTACTCGGATTTCGGACGCCGGCGCGACCGAGGATGAGTGCACGGTCCACGCTAGCGTCGAGCTGAAGTCGACGGAAACTGAGATCAAGTCGCACCGCTGTCCGATATGCTACCAGACCATGCTCATGCCAAAGAGGGCTCCGAACATCCTCATGCCGTGCGGTCATACCTTCTGCAACGCGTGCCTCAACGCGCGCGACGATCCGAGGTGTCGCACGTGCGGCGACCGATGGCGTCACAGGGTTCCAAACCACCAACTGCAGACGACGATACAGGCCTACGTCGACGCGACGGCGACGGCGGCGGCATCCTTCGAGGACTCCGTCATTTGGACGAGCGGCGATCGCGGTGCGCCGGTGGCCTCGTCCTCGTTCGACGCCGCGCTCGCGCGCGCGCACGTGCGGTGCGAGCAGCTCCGGGAGCGGATGCGGGAGGGCGAGGCGGCGCGGGTGAACGCGCTGCACCGGGAGGACGTCGAGGCGAGACACCTGCTGGTGCTGCGTTGCGACGAGGACAACGCGAGGGCGAGGCTGGCGGAGGTTGAGAGAGAGCTCCGAGAGGCGCGCGCGGCGGTGGAGGCGCAGCGGGCGATGTGTGAGAGGATCGCGAACGAGGTTCGGATGCACGAGTCGTCGGTGACGAGCGCGGGGGAGGCGCTGGCGGCGGTGGAGCGGGGACGGGAACGACTGGTAGCCGAGGCGGAGGGAAACGCGGATGGGAGGACTAAGCCGGCGACGCTCCCCGGGACGCACGCGGCCGTGTCGCGTTGACGTCGTTCGCGTCTCTTAACGTAAGATTAGTCTACGTACCGCACGGTACCGCGCTGCTCTCGTCGTCACGCCCCCGGGGGCTTCACCTTGAGCATGAGCTCGTTGAGCCGGGGCTTCAGGGAGTAGAGCTGGCCGTACGTGGCGAGTCTGAACCCATCCGGCTCGGCGAGCTCCAGCCCGTCCGAACGGATCGCCGCGGTCAGCAGCCTCCTGTACTCCCCCGCGAGCTCCGGCGTCGCCACGCCCTCGAACCCCACCACCGCGACGAGATCCCCGCCCGCGGCCGCCACCCCCACGGCCTCGGGCTCCGCACTCGCGGGGGGATCGGCAACCCCCGCGCCGAGCGACAGCTCCATCGTCTTGCCCACCACGTCCTCCGTGCCGGGCGCGCACTCGTACCGCATGATCAGCGGCTGGGTCGGCGGGAACGTCTTCGACTCCTCGTTACCCCCCTCGATGTAGCTCATCAGCGCGGCGAGGCCCTTCTCGCGGTTGTTGTACGGCGCGCGGCACACGTAGTGACCGCCGTAGATCCTCAGCTCGTACAGATCCTTCCGGGCGGCAACCTGGTACGGCGGGGAGTCGGCGTCCGCGGTCGTCGCGGCGCGGATCACCGCCGGGGCGCGGCGGCGGAAGCGCACGGGCGCGCGAGGGCGCGCGATGGGCGCCGCGACGCGAAGGGAGGCGGACATCCGGTTCGCCTCAGTCCTGTTCGCTTCAGTGTGGTGTGGATATCGGCATCTGTCTCGACCACGTCACGCCTTTTTTATCCGAAGTGGCGCGGTGGCGGCGAGGCCACAGTGCGGTCGCGCGGGGTGACATGCGAACGGCGAGGATCGCGAGCCTTTCCCGGCCACCGCCGCGCGTGTACGTCCACCGCGAGCGTCGCGGTCCCGTGCGGGTCCTCGCGGCGGGCAAGCGCGACGGGCGCGGCTCGGAGACGTGGAAGGATGGGCGCTCCGACGCCTTCGACGCCTCGGGCAAGGATGCCATCTTGATCGCCAAGGGCCTCCGCAAGACCCACGACGGCGAGCGGTACCAGTTCCGGAACGTGGACATCGCGCTTAACGCCGGTCAGCGCGTCGCCGTCGTCGGGCCCAACGGCTCGGGCAAGTCCACGCTCCTAGAGGTCCTCGCGGGGAAGGACGCCGGGCGCGAGGATGGCGAGCTGTGGGTGCGCAAGGGGATCACCACCGCGTTCCTCGAGCAGGAGCCCCCGTTCGACGAAGAGCTCAACGTGTTGGAGGCGGTGTACACCCGCGACACCCCGCTGTTCCGCTTGCTCCGCCGGTACGACGGCATGATGGCGAAGGTGGCCGCGGGAGAGGAGGTATCGGAGAACGCCATGGCCAACATCCTGGAGGAGATGGACTCGAACAACGCGTGGGACACGGAGAACAAGGCGCACATGGCGCTGGAGATGCTCGGATGCGAGGAGTTCATGAACCGCAAGATGGGGGAGCTCTCGGGGGGACAACGCAAGCGCGTGGCGCTCGCGGCGGCGCTCATCGAGGAGCCCGATCTCCTGGTCCTGGACGAGCCCACGAACCACCTGTCGGTGGAGGGCGTCGAGTGGCTCGAGAATCGCGTCAACGAGATGACCAACACCGCGGTGCTGCTCGTCTCGCACGACCGAGCGTTCATCGATAACGTCTGCCCGGACATACTCGAGCTCGACGGTGTCGGTGGGTCGCACAGGCACCGGGGAGGGTACGCGGCGTATCTCGAGGGCCGGGCGGCGCGGTGGGCGGCGGAGGAGCAGGCGCGAGCGGCGGCGAGGAACACGCTGCGCAAGGAACAGGAGTGGATGCGCCGGCAGCCCAAGGCGAGGGCGACCAAGGAGAAGGCGCGCATCGAGCGGTTCTACAACCTCACCGAGCGCGCCGCGGATAAGGGATCCAAGACCAAGATGGTCGATCTGGTGGAGTCCAGGCAGCTTCGCATGGGCGACATCATCGTCGAGTTCGACATGGCGACGCTCGCGTTTGGCGACAAGAAGATCCTCGACGACTTCACGTACTCGTTCGTCAAGGGCGACAAGATCGGGCTCGTCGGCCCCAACGGCGCGGGTAAGACGACGTTTCTGAGAACAATCATGGGTGAGATCGCGCTGGACAGCGGGTGGTGCAACATCGGCGAGACGATTGAGTTTGGGTACTACTCGCAGATGCCCGAGTTTCGAGACCCGACGCAGACCGTCGTGGACTATGTGAAGGAGGTTGAGTCGGACGCCAAGGGGTACGTGGGTTCGTACGGCGGCGAGGGGGGTAAGATGAGCGCGTACAAGCTGCTGGAGAGGTTTAACTTCGGCGGGCCGAAGCAGATGACGCGAATCGGGGACCTCAGCGGGGGAGAACAGCGCAGGCTCCAGCTCCTCTCCGTGCTGGCAAAGTGCCCCAACTTTCTCATCCTCGACGAGCCCACGAACGACCTGGACCTGGACACGATCGAGGCCCTGGAGGAGATGCTCGAGGACTTCGACGGGTGCGTCATCGTCGTGAGCCACGACCGGCAGTTCGTCAACAACCTCGTGGACCACATCTTCGTCTTCGAGGGAGACGGGATCATCAACGACTGGTCCGGCGATTACACCGCCTTGCGGGAATTCCTCAGACGACTGGAGGAGGAACGCGAGTCCGCAAAGGCGCTCACCGGCGACCCCGACGTTAATCCGCTGGACCTCACGGAGGAGGAAATCGCGGAGGCGAAGGCCAGGGCGGAGGAGGAGAGGAAGATCCTGAAGGAGGCCAACAATGCGCCGAAAGTCATCGAGAAGATCGAGGCGGCCATCGCCGTCCTCGAGGGTAACATCGAGGAGATTGACGCGCGCCTCATGGACGCCGGATCCGATGTCAGCAAGGCGCAGGAGATCCAGATCGAGCGGGACGCCAAGGCGAGCAAGATGCAGCTCTACTACGACGAGTGGGAGAGGCTCGAGGGAGTGTTGGCCCGGGCGGAGGAGATCCGCGCGGCTCAAGAGGTGCCGGCGTGAGAGGTGACCTCTCACCCGAGTTAAGAAAGCTAGCTGCTCTAGGTTTGACCGATCGTCGTTGCTACTTTGAGGCTGTTAATGCTTGGCGCACCCCTTGGCTCGCTCCGCGCGTATCTTCTGCGCCTCCTCGCTGGTGTCGTACGGCGAGGGGTTGATCGGCCCGAACACCACCTTGGCCTGGTAGTGCCTCGACGCGTCGAACTCCTCCTGCCGCCTGCGCTCGATGAGCTCGGCCGGATCGACGCGCGCGGGGACGTGCACGTACCGTATGAGCCGCGCCCTCACGAACATCCTGTCGAACTTGCTGTTTTTCTTCTCCAGCGCCTGCTCCACCGTCACCCGCTGCGCGCCCTCGAGCGTGCAGTTCATCCGCTCGTCCACCTCCACCAAGGTCCCGCGCGTGGTCACGTCGTCCCTCGTCTCAATCACCACGAGATGCCCCACGAGAGCCTGTACGAAGCACAGCAGCGACCGCTGCTCGCGTCTGAGCTTCTGGAACGGCGACTTTCTCGGCCGTCGATCCCGATCCTCATCCTCCGCGGTTGTTCCCGCCATTCGAGTGTCTCGGGTGTCCGCCCCGCCGCGCCCCGGAGCACTGAGCTCGGGTCGCGAATTTCTGTTGTCAGCGTTTGGCCCGAACGTCTATTCATTCACGATGGAGGCAAGTCCGGAGACGGGGCGGTCCAAGCGCAAACGCGAGGCCAAGGCCGCGTTCGAGCGCCGTGCGATCCGCGAGGCGCTCGAGGCGCGGATCCGAAAGGTCCTATCGACCCCGCCCGGGGAACGGACCCCCGAGGGATTGGCACTCTTGGATGAGCATGCCGCCGTGGTGGCGCCTCTGATGGCCAACATGGAGCGCTCTCTGCGACGCAAGGCGCAGACCGAGGAGCGCCTCGAGGAGCGCGAGGATCCACCCGAAGTCATGATGGAGCACGTGGCGGTATTGGTTGAGCTGATTCGTCAGCGTGGGACCTTCGTCATGCACACGGGAGCGGGGTTCTCCACAGCGGCCGCGATCCCCGACTTTCGAGGCAGGGACGGCATATGGACGCAGCAGGCGAAGGGACGCGCGGTGCCCATGCCGCGGTTCGAGAACACCAAACCGACCAAGGCGCACCTCGCCGCGGTCGCGCTCCACGACGCCGGGTACCTCACGCACGTCGTGACCCAGAACGTGGACGGCTTGCATCAACGCGCGGGCATGCCCCAAGACGCGGTGTCCGAGCTGCACGGCTCCGTGTTTCGAGAGGAGTGCCGGAACGAAGCCTGCCCGATGGGCCCGACGCCGCGGGACCGTACCTATCGCCGCGTGTTCGACGTCACCTCCACCAAGCCCCACAACGGCCGGCACAGGCACAGGACCGGCCGCCGCTGCGACGCGTGCGGCGGCGACTTACACGACGTCGTCACCCAGTTCGGCGAGCACCTGGACGACGAGACGCTTAAAACCGCCATCGCCGCGTGCGAGGCGTCGCCCCTCGCCCTCGTGTGCGGGTCGTCGCTCAAGGTACCCCCCGCGAGCACGCTGCCCAGACGAAGCGGCGCGCTCGTCGTCTGTAACCTGCAGTGGACCAGCCAGGACAAGCACGCCGCGCTTAAGATTCACGCGCGGTGCGACGACGTCATGCTCGCCGTGTGCGGGCACCTGGGAATCGACGTGCCCGAGTACGACCCGAGCAGGGATCCGATCGGCGCGGAGGTGGTGCGGCGCGGGGGTAAGTTCGCGACCCCGAACGAGACGGGGGGAAACGGCTCGGCGGATTGGGACGGGAAGATTGAAAAGACTCCTTCGATGATCCGTAACGCGGCTGCCGTCTACGGGGGCGGCGGGGGCGTCGCCGACGGGCCCCAGGGCACGCCGGCGAAGGGTGTTGAGGTCGATGCCGATGATTCGGAGGCGTACGCGAGCCCCGAGACGTGGGAGGGCGGGAGGAGGGACGCGATCGTTCTTTTCGGTTCCGACCGAAAGGCCAAATCCCGGAGGAGCGGGGACGGCGACGACGGCGACGACGGGGCCGGCGCGGGTGCGACGAAGAAGGAGCCCGAGGAGGCGAATCCCGCGCCGCCCCCATCGTTCGCCAAGCTCACGAAGCAGCAGAGGAAGCTGAAGAAGCCGTGCATACCCCGGCCGAACGTGGATTAGTTCACGGCGGCGTTAAAACTCTAGACGTCGTCAAACCCGACCCGGTCGTTCACGCGCCTCGCGCGCGTCTCCGTCCCGACGCCGCCCTTCGTCTCCCCGACTCGTCCGTCATCCCGTTCGATCGACCCCGCACCCGCGCGCTCCAACGCCCACGCGCACCCGGACCACATCGTGTACGCCGACCACGCCGCCGCCGCCGCCAGCGACGCGGCGATGGGAAGGAGCGAGGAAAAGCCGCGTCGCCACGCGGGCTCCGAACGCTCCCCGAGGTCCTTCAACCGCCCCGACACGCGAACTTCGACGTGCACCGACGTCGCGCCCACGTCCGCGGCGCGAGGGCACCGCGTCAGCTCCCGTGCGTCGGGAAAATCGTCGGACAAATCGTCCGAGCGGAGGCACGCGCCGCCCGTCGCCGTCACCGTCACCGTGTCCGTCGCGTACCCGCGCTCGTCGTACACATCGTCGACGACGTGGACGTACTCCAGCGCGGCGAGCATCCGCGCGGCATCCTCGGGCAACGCCGTGAACTCCGTGACCCCGGCGTCCATGACCCCGTCGCCGGAACGGAAGGGATTGACGGCCCTGGCCAGAACGTCGGCGCCGGCGCCCGCGACGGAGACGTAGTTACTGACGGCGGATTGGATACGAATCGTCACGGCGAACGAACCGTCGTCGACGTCCGAGAGCGCGATCCCCCGGACGCGCGTGCGGGCCAGGAGCGCGGCGTGCAGCGCGGGTGCGTCGCCCGTTCGCGCGGCGCCGCCGTCCTCCGTCGGCGGCGAGTACGTCAGCGCCGGGGGATCGGGAACGGCCGCGACGAGCACCGACGCCGCGGACGACGTTGACGATCGTGACGCGCCGCTCGTCGTCGACGCGTCACCGGTCGCGAGATCGAACTCGAAGCCGAACGCGTCCGGGGCTTCGTCGCGCGTCGGGTTCGACCCCGGGACGCGTCGATTGCCGAGCGCGTCGATCGCCCCGCTCGGCCAGTTGTGATAGTCGGCGTTTGGCGCGTAGAGCACCTCGGCGCAGATGGGCTGGACGACCACCCTGGCGGCGTGCGTGGGCGAGGCGGCGTTTGTGCTGACGACGGCGTCGCAGGGCCATTCGAGGGTCGCGAGCGGAGGGTCCTCCACCGGCCAGGCGTCGGCGAAGGCGCGCGTCGACGCTTCTGAGCATCTCTCCCAACCCATCTCGGCTGGCACCGCGTCGCCCTCGAGCACGGGTTTCGCGCGCCAGTACAGCGCGCCGTGGCGCGGGTTAGACGTTATCCTCAGCGACGCGATGGATGGGTAACGATCCTCCGACCCGTCGGTGCCGTTACCGGCGCCCACGACGCGCACCCACGCGCCGAGAAGGACGATCGGCGTGCCCACATCCTCCTTCGTGACGACGCGCGATGGACACGCGACTGCTGCCCACGATGACACTCGAGAGGCCTCGACAGCGCGCGTGACGGAGAACATCATCACTAAGAGCGCGCACCTGAGCCTCATGCCGTTAGGCGCGTCGAGGAGAGTCCCGCGGTGCTTCCTCTGCTAGAGGAAGCTGAAGCGACGCTCGGAAATGACGAGCTCGAGATCGAGAAACGCCCCGCGCCGGTGCGCGAGTGGCTCGTCACAGGTTGGGGCGCGGCGAAGTAGGTGTTGGCATCCCGCGGAGACGGTCGATCGGGACGCGCACCATGCGACTCTCCGTCGTGGTCCCCGCGCTCAACGAGGAGCGCAACGTCGCGCGCGCCGTCGCGAGCGCGCGCGAGGGCGCCGGCGCCGCGGATCACTGCGAGGTCGTGGTGGTCGACGGCGGCAGCGACGACGCGACCGTCTCCGTCGCGCACAGCGCGGGCGCGGATGCCGTGCTCGTCTCACCGGAGAGGGGACGCGCCGCGCAGCTCGCGCGAGGCGTGGAGCGATGCAGCGGCGACGTCATAGTCTTCCTCCACGCGGACTCCACCCTCCCGGACGGGTACGCGGAGAGGTTGCGCGACGCGATGAAGCCCGAGCACAGCTGGGGCGCGTTCGGGTTCAGGCTCGCCCCCGAGGAACGCGACGACGACGACGACGACGATGCCGCCGATCCGTCGACCGCCGCGCGCGGCTCGAAGGGACCGGGGCGGCGGTTCCTCGAGTGGTGCGTGGACAAGAGAACCAGATGGATGGGTGCCCCGTATGGAGATCAGGGGGTGTGGGTAAAACGACACGCGCTCGATAGCGTCGGCGGCGTGCCCCAACAGTGCTTCATGGAGGACTACGAGCTCGTAAAGCGGCTGCGAAGACGCCACGGGATGCCGTGCGTCGTGGATGCGGCCGTGACCACCAGCTCGCGGCGGTGGGACGCGATGGGAGTGGCGAGAGTCACGGCGCTGAACCAGCTCATAGTGTTCGGGTACGCCATGGGCGTGGCGCCGGAGAGGCTGGCGAGATGGTACACAGCTGGCAGGAACATGGGCGGCGGGACCAAGAGGTGGGACACCAAGGCGGAGGCGAACGCGGAGGCGACGAAGGTGGAGGAGCGGTGAAGGCGTAGCAGCTTACTAATAGATTTCGCGATAAAATAGTATGTATCCTGTACTCAACGTCGGTCTCCTTCTCTCCCTCTCTCCCCAAAGAGACTCCCCTGGATTAATCCTTGTCGCTGTCGCTGTCGCTGTCGAGCGCGGCGAGCTGCGCCCTGAGCGCCTCCTCCTGCGCGTTGAGCGTCCCCTTCGCCTCGACGATTTTGTCGACATCCGCGGTTTTCGCAGCCTTCTGGACAATCTTATTCACGTCGCCCACTGCCGCGTGCGTGGCCACGATGGCCTGGTTGTGCGTCGCCGTCTCCGCCCCGACCTTCATGCCCTGGCTGTAGAACTTGAGGTCCTCGATGTTGACCCGGTCCTCAAGCAGCTTGAACTCCCGACCGTCAAACTGCGAGATGTCGGCCCACTCGAAGGTCTCGTTCGGGGTGTTGATCTCGTACGTCAGGCAGTGCTCGTTGGTGGTGGGGCGGTAGTCGGTGATGATGGCGTCGAACCAACCGCCCTCGTCCGGCCAGAACCTCTGGACGCGGCGGCAGATGAGCTCGTTGACGACGATGGGAGCCGCGGCGGGTCCCTTGGGCGTCTTCGCCTTGGGCGCCGCCTTGGGCTTCGCCGCTGCGGGGGCCTTCGGGGTCTTGGCGCCGGTGAAGCCGCCGGCGTCCATGCGCGCCTTCTTGGCGGCCTGGTTGATCTCCCTCTGTTTCCAGTTCTCCCTGCGACGATACGGGCGACGGGAACGACGGTTCAGCTTTGGCGCGGCGGAAATCAACCCTAGGGATTTGGCTGCGTCCGTGCCTGGGAGGGAATCCGCGGATCGGGGTGGCGAATGCCGTGGCGCGCGCTCTCACCTGATGGTCTTGATGCGCTCGTCGTCCGAGAGTTTCTCCCTGATGCGGGTGTGATCATCGTTGGAGATGTTGAGCTCCTGCCTGAGCTTGGTCGCGAGGTCGTCTCGCTCCTGCGAGGGGAAGGCGGGAATGCGTGAGCGGGACGCGTCACCGCGAATCGACGTAAAGATGGGGCGACGCTCGGTGGTACGATGAGGACGGACTCGGGCGCGGCGCAGCGTGCACTCACCCACGACATGCCAGTGACCGCCGTGACCTTCAGGAAGGCCTGGTAGGCGTCGAGCTCAAGCTTGCGAACCTGCTCGCCGACTCCCGCTCCCATAGTTGCCGACTTCTGATTCTTCCGTGAAAGATCGGTCGATCCGATGAGGTGTGAAAGGTCGGCCTTTGAGACTCGCCGGTCAGTTCTCTGTTACGCGGCGCCTGATGAGAAGGCTGCCGGTGCGTTCCTCGTTCGGCGAGCCGAGACGAGCGCAAGCGGGTCTGGAGCGGCGGTGCCGATCACGCGACGCTACTGATGAGGAAATTAATTAAGTTCACGGCACGAGAAAGAAAACAGGAAGCCAGCCCCATAGAATTACAGATTTTTTACCTAACTGTTTGCGTGTGCCACATCGAAAATTAGAAATAGAAATTAGAAACTCGTATGGCGGCGTGGTTAGATAAATATCGAGGAATGAAAACTCGGCCGGCGAAAACTAGGGTTTGGTTTGTAGAAAACAGAGCATCCGCTCGACGCTGTTGCCCTCTTATAGCCGCGCATAAGTCCCTAGGGCAGCGTGACAACCCGTTTCTAAGGAGGACAATATGGTGAGCGACGCGTCCCTGCCCACCGTCGCGCCGCGCTCTTCGTCGCTGCGGGTCTAACCCACGTCGACGAGGCGTTCCGGTGGCGACCTTTCCTCGCGGCTTTCCCTCTGTTTGAGGAAAATTTCCCGGCTGCGGTTCGCGCGCGGCGGACCGCCTCTGAGGATGCGCGACG
>MDTE01116723.1_pt1 | contig 10582 bp, 8 predicted proteins | sample 811231 | NCBI WGS metagenome assembly MDTE01 (sample SAMN05326651, study PRJNA326480) | marine metagenome | isolation source: seawater | place: Indian Ocean: Red Sea | collected 2010 | reverse complement strand
TTCGGAAACTCTACAAAACCGACAGAAGCACCAATCTGGAAGGTCATTGGTAATGGTGGAGAAATTTCGCAAACAGGCAAATTTTTCCCTCAAACAAATGCGACCCCAAGTACAAGAGCTCAGGTAATATCCCATTTGCCAGGTTTGAACATTGTAGCTCGAGCAACTGTTCAAACGCTTACTTCTGATCAAGTAGTCCATAAATTTCGTATAGCGCCAGAGACAACTGAGGTTTTTAATCACAGCCAGATTCAATTTCAATCCTTAGCTCAAAATATCAATGGGGATTTAGTACAAGTTTACCCTAATTGGCAATTATTATCTGAATCCCCAATTGATTCAGTAATTCGATTGAGTAATAGCGGTCAGTTAACAGTTTTTAGTCCCAAAAATCTCGAGCTGAATCAATCTTTTCAAGTAATAGCCGAACTTGATAGTGGCCACCAAGCGACCGCGACTGTTTATCTAAAACCAGACCGGCTTAAAGGCATTCGGATTCTAGCTGATACCAGAGTTGTTGAAGTTAATCAAATATTACCTGTAAACGCGATTGGCATAACAGTGGATGGTCGAGAAATGGCTATTCAACCTGATTGGTCGGTACAACCAGCAATTGGATCTATTGTCAACCAAGACAATAAAATGATTTTTGAAGCTACTTCTCCAGGCTACTGTCAATTATGGATTAAACATGGAGGCCTAAGGGCATTTTGGCCGCTCCATGTGAGCCTTACAGAGAAACCACCCACCTTGAAAATTAAATTCCTGAGTACTTTGAGTAGCCAAACGGTTACAGCTGGAAATGAGATCCTGTTAGTAGGCATTGAATCATCGATTTATGATTCTAAGGATTTATTGTCTGTGGTAAAAAATGCTGAGTGGCGCACCGACCCACAGGTCGAAATTCGTAATTTACCTGATGGTGTAGTTAGCATCCGTCCAACAAAAGCCACGGAAATCAAGGTTTTCTGTGAAGTGTTCTCACCAATCCAGACGGCAAATTTAACCCTGTCAGTTGTCCCTGGAACTCCAACCAAGATCCAAATTGAACCATCGGTCTTGTCCCTGCGATCAGACACTTTCCAACCGGCGTCAGCAGAACAATTCCGACTCAGTCTGTTTGATAACTTTGGCAATCAAATAATCAATGACCCATCTGACACAACAATTTGGTCAGTAAGTGGAGATATTGGTACTATCAGTCCGAGCGGCCTATTTGAACCTAAGGTAATTCCCGTTGGAATGATTAACAGTACTTTAGGACATGTGAATGTTACGACGCCCTACGGTCGTGGGCAAACTAAAGTTACATTAGTATCGGATATTGGCCGTTTGGAACGATTGGAAATTACACTGGAATCAGATATGCCAACGGTTGGCCAACCAATTGGACTTACTATACGAGGGTATAATCATCAGAACCAATTATTCCCTGATGATGATCTGCATTATCACCATCAAAAATTTCCGATTCTGTTCCAAGTAACAGACGGAATTGTGGAGGACAACAATGGTGAGTGGATATATTACCCTCCTACAAAGCAAAAGACAGTACGTCTCTTGGCTAAGAGTGATAACATTGAATCAGAACCCATTGACATTGAACTTAATCCGTCTGGTCCTTCTCAATTGATTATGTCTTTATCTGATCAATCGAATGAACTTTTACCTGATGAGTTAAATTTATCATCTGGAGAATACCAACTGATTCATTATCGTATAATTGACCAATACGGGAATTTATTATCGAAAGATGACATTAATTCAGAATTACCAACTTTCATACTGACAAACCCCATTGTTGGCCAAATAGATCAAGCAGAAAAACAATCGGCAGAAGGTGTTTTTGCCTTTTGGGCTCAAAAAGCTGGCCAAACTGGTTTGACAATACGACAAGCTGGACTAACAAACACTATTAGCATTGTAGTTAGACCTGGATCTATCAAACGATTAAAGGCTTCACTAACAGATAAGTTATTAACAGCCGGGGAAAACCTAGAGGTTTTATTGGTCGGTCTTGACAATTTCGATAATAGAATTTCGGCATCTAATCTATTTCCTATTCAAGCTACTATACTTCAAAATGATCTGGTTTTAGAAAAAACAGAATTAGTACTGTCGTCAAGTAATACCAATGAGCTGGTTTGGAAAAAAAGCTTTGACCAAGCTGGTATATACCAATTAGTCTACGAAACGATAAACACTGTTCAACCAGTTACCACTCAAGTATCATTCGAAGTTATTCCAAATCAATTGGCAACATTAAAGGCTGATTTCGTTTCATTGATAGAACCAAATGAAAAGCCAATAGCCAAGCGGAATCACCCTTATGAGTTGGTTTCAGGTTTTTCTTATCAGTTGATAGTGGTAGGAAAAGATACGTTTGGCAACTCAGTCAATGTTAGACCGAGTTGGAAACTTACTGGCAATATAGGCCGTGTCAGATCAACAGATTCGTTAGTTATACTCGATACCATTTTCACTGGTGAAGGCCTTTTGATTGTCGCTTCAGCAGGTATTTCGACTGAAATACCAATCCAAGTTCACCCTTACCAAAAAGAAATCTCCAGTAGTGGTGGTGAAATCAGGAGCCCCGCTGGTATTTATCTAAATGTACCAAAGAATGCGTTTCCCAAAGACGTAAAAATCAAAGTTGAAATTATTGAATCCCCTGGAATGAAAGCCGAAGCTAAACGGGTAACCCCGGTGATCAAGATTACACCACTGCAACTGTTAGCCAAACGCTCCATCCAGATGGTCTTTGACTATCGCTCAACAATTACATCTGATTTTGAGCCATCCAAACTAGGTCTCTATTTTTGGGATAGCTTTAGCAAAGACTGGTTGCCAATTTCAAGCCGGGTTGATACAATCAACCTTTTTGTTGAGTCAAAGATTAATCATTTCGGTACATTTGCGTTAATGACGAGTGATCAGTCATCTCCCAATTCTTCAGAATTAATCATTCAGAATATTCGATGTAGCCCACCTTTATTTTTCAACACTGAAAGTAATCAATTGACTATTACTTATCAGGTTATAGCTCCTCCCGATCAAAGAGAAAACAGTATTCAAGTAACAGTGAAATTTTTTGACTTGTACGGTCGAGAAATAATTACCCTATTAGATAAATCTGAACGACGCATAGGCAACAACGTGGAAGTTTGGAATGGTCGCAATACCAATGGAGACCTCTGTCCAAATGGTAGGTATATTTTGCTGATACTTATCGATAATGGGCGAACCCAGGCATACGACAAGCAAATTGTCACTATATTCAAATAAGAAGCGTCTAAAAATAGATAACTTAGTAATTATCCCGGCATTAACCGGTAGCTAATTTTTGTAAATAAGCCGATAATAATCCAGACTCCGCCAATCATAGTTTCACCGAAGACCATACCCAAGAAAAAAGGCTGAAATTGGCGAAAGAGCTTGATTCCGCCTATTCTTAGAATTATCGTTTTGCTAAACCAACCAATAAAGAAAGATGACCACATTGTGAATGGGGCCCAACTCGTTGTCATCGCATACCCCAAAGGATGAACCCTCCACCAAAGGAAACGATAGCGCATGAAAATCAGCAACCCCATAAATGTCGTACCAATTCCAACAAAAGAAAGCTCTAACCAGTCAGTTTCCTTTGGGAAGTTAATATAAGTAACTAACCGATTCCATGGTTCTGGATCAGGCCAGTACCCCATGTTGTTGCCACCCTTTTTATACCAGGTCATTAAGCCTGCATAGTATGCGACTATCAATCCAACTAGCATGGATAAAAACATTACCCCCATTAACTTCCGCCTATGTAGTCGAACAGGATCACTCGCTTTAAAACCATTCATGACATGTGGCATAATAAATTCTCGTAAGTCGAACATCATCGTCTTTTCAAAAGTTAAGATCGTATGATTCCTAGGATTGAAATTAGAAGAACCGAAGGCTACCATCAGGTAATCCGAAGGACGAAAAATAGCTAACAGGAATAGAAAACCTCCGTCAGTTACCATCCAGGTTAGCACAATTGCCATCATATAAAAACAAACCATTACACTGATTGCCAACCAGAAAGAAAGACCAATCATCGAACTCATTAAAGCAATCAAATAAGTAGTCAATATAAGTCCAATTAATGCCCAGCGGTAAGTTAATGGTTCATTGCTATCATCAATCTTGTTTTGAAGATCGAGTGCTTTTGTAATTACGCTCCATATATGTCTGCGAGCTAGCCAAAACACGAAAATAACCAAAGCAATATATCCACCCATTTCTTGGCGGTTAGCTAGTGTCCAACCGCTGAAAGAAACTCCACTGGCTAGCACAATAGTACTTTGCAATTTATAGATCAGATAGAAAAACCAGAAGGAAAACGACACATCTAGTGATAAAAGGTATGTAAAACCAATAATAGAAGGGTAAACCATGATTGAGACTGGCCGCATCGCAGACCATGGTTTATCAACCAGCAGTGTATCTAAATTGAAATGAAGAGGAATTGACGGCAAATTAGGAAAATGGCGTTCCAGACCATTTAGTAGATGAATTAGGACTGGAAAAGCTGCACCTATCCACATTGACGGGGTTCGAAAAAAGGAGTTTATTTGTTTTCCGATGGCTGGTACAGCTGACATTTCGGTTGGGAGTTTAACTAAAGGGAATGCGAATCGCTCGTGTTCAACCCATTGCTTTCGTAAAACTACGCTCAGGCAAGTAAGACTGGTAAATGTTAGGAAGGCATATAAACACCAAGCTAACGCGGGCTTTACCCAGAATATCCAAGGTATCGGTTTCCCTGTCGGAAGCCCTTCATAAAAATACTTGACAGCTTTTGGGTCTACCACCATGACAGATTCTGGCAGATAATGAAAAAATAGAGATTTCCAGTCATTTTCTGGGGTGGCAAAGTAGTAAGGCGAAACCAACATCCACAAGTGATAACGAATGAACCCCGCAGAAGGAATACCTGCTGCAACCGTCATCATACACCAAATAGTGATTAATTCTGAGGGCGATAATTTCCAGTGAAATTTGTTGAAGTGACAGATTGCAGTTAGCAAAGATAGCAAACAAAATAGAAAGAATGCACCGATAGGAAAATGATTTCCAGAAACGAAAGTGCCCCGTAAGTAATAATCGTTATACGGTGTAACTAGACAAAGTAAGATGACACATAAGAGTCCTATCAGTACGCTACGTAAACTGACCGAATATAGCTTTTCTTGTTTTTCCACTGCGTTCTTTATTATATTGAATTACAGGAAGAATTAATGTCTAGTATAACCAAATATAACTCTTAGAAATAGGAGAAATGGTGCCGAAAAGTCTTGCGCCATTACTTGACGTAAGTAGCACGATTTGATAGAATCGACAAGAGTGTGAGAAGCATTGACTCGTATTGAAAGTCAGGTTCTTTTCGAATAAATCAGAGGATAGAAAATGTTCAAAAATTTAAGTCCTGGTGCTATTGGTGTTGCCGCAGATATGAAACAAGGCTTAGCCTATGCTAGGCAGTTTGGTTTTGAAGGGCTAGATCTCAATATTTATGAAGCCCAAAAAATAGCTGAGGAACAATCCATCGAAGAAGTGAAAAAGTTATGGGATGGAATTAAGATGGGTAGCTGGACTTTCCCTATCACTTGGAATGCACCGGAAGAAGAGTATCGGGAGAAATTGTCCCACCTTCCAGAAATCGCAGCTTTGGCGGCTGACCTTGGTTGTTTTCGTACTGCTATCTGGATTCCACCTGCTTCTAGTGAAAAGACTTATCAAGAAAACTGGGATTTTCACGTCAGTCGTTTTCGTCCGATCGGGGAAATTTTGGCTGATTATGGCCACATGATAGGTTTGGAATTTATTGGTCCTCGAACTAGTCGAGCAAATGCCAAACACGGATTTGTTTATACAATGGATGGAATGCGCGGTTTAGCGGCATCTATTGGAACTGGTAATATTGGGTTATTATTAGATACTTGGCATTGGTACACCGCTCAATCGACGTTATCGGATCTTTCTCATCTCTACGCTAGTGATATCGTCTATGTACATGTCAATGATGCACCAAGTAATATTGATGTCGAAGACCAGATCGATAATGTGAGGTGTTTACCGGCCGAAACAGGTGTGATTCCTCTAGGACAATTTTTCCGAATTTTGTCAGAAGTGGGCTATCAAGGGCCAGTGGCTGTTGAACCTTTTAGTCAGAAGCTAAGAGAAATGGAACCGGAGCAAGCTCTGCAAGCGACTATTGACTCCCTGGATAAAGTTTGGCAACAAGCAGGACTAAATTTTTAGCCAGTGGCGATCTTTGAAACTGCTGATCAGCTTTATGCTTGTATCGGTGGTATGTTTATGCACCTGCGTGAAGACAAGCAAACCCAAAAGCAGCTAGGGAAACAAAAATTCAAGGTCCAGTTTACCTTCACCACCCCCACAGCCACAATTGGTTTGACGACAGAAAACGGAGAGCAGTCGATCTTGCTCAATCAAAGGATAGAAAACCCAGATGTTGAGCTAATAATGTCAGGAGATGTAGCGCACTATTTCTGGATGGGAGATATTAATGTAATGGAAGCAATTACCAAGCGCCAGATTGTACCGGTGGGTTCACTAGCTAGAATCATGACATTAGTTCCACTCATAAAAGCAGCTATCCGTTTTTATCCAGAACACTATCAGACATACCAGATTGACCCCCAAAACCACTACGACCAGCTCACAGACTAGTCCGCGGGCTGGTCGTTTACTGGCTGAAAGTAAAATTAACTATGCGCTGGCCGATAGCTTATTAATGCTGATAGCCAAACGGGATTTTTGACGATTAGCTGTACCCTTCTTAATGACCCCCTTGCCAACAGCTCGATCTAGTTGACAAGACGCCTCTCGGTATAATGATTGGGCTTGCTCCAAGTTTCCGTCTGAAACGGCAGACTTCGTTTTCCTAATGGCCGTTCTAAGAGCAGACAATCGTCTTCGGTTGACAACTGCCTTCCGCTTATCTGCTCGTATGTGTTTGAAAGCTGATGGTCTGTTCGCCATACTTAATATTTCACCTCTAAGTTTAAACTTTCCGTTTTTTGTTTTTATTGAGTTTGTGTTACATCATCCAGATACGATTCTAGAAGCTTACGTCGCTTTCTAGGTGTGCGAGCCGTTTTGGGAGTCAGCTCTTCGCTTCCATCTAGCAGCTCAGGGGCATCGTCAAGTTCATCCTCGAACTGAGCGAAATCTTGGATTCCCGCACTCACATCTGTCTCGTCTTCCACCAGCAAGTCTCCGCGTTCCAAGGCTTCTAATTCCTCTGGGGTTTCTCTTCCCTCTAGTTCAACCTGAGAAAACAATGCATCAAGATCATCGGTACTAGCACCTAGCTCAGATTCTTCCTCTAGAGGCATTAAGTCATTCAAATTATCATCAAATTCAGTCAGTTCACTCTCATCACCATCGATCCCACCAAAATCGATATCAACTAATGGATCATGGTCTGTTAGAGTGTCATTTTTACTATTTCTGTCGACGTCTGTTTCTTCTTCACGCTCGCTCGGTATTGCTATCTCATCTTCATCCTCATCGAGAAATTCCTCGTTATCATCAACGAAGAAGTCTTCTTCCTCGTCACCAATTACCTCAAAGTCATCATCTATTGAAGAAAAACTTTCTTTATTATCTTCACTTTCGGTCTCAAGATCCTCCTCCAAAATAGTGCCTTCATCAATATCTGACAAATCAGAGATGTCATAGGAATTAGGAGTCGAGGGTCGTTGGTCAGCAACAGGTGTGGGTGCCTCACTAATATTATCTTTAAGTCCCGACACAAAGGCTTCAGGTAGAGCACTTTTCACACTACCAAATCTTTCAATAATGGCAGCAAGCTCCTGGTATTTTTCTCGTTTTTCGACTTTTGCATTTTCCAACCGAGTTTGGGCTCGTCTTGCATGTCGTTTCAAGTCTTTCAATTCCAGGGTTAAATCATCAATTTCCTGATCTAACTCAGCTTTCTGTCCAGCGACGTGGTCATGTTGTCGTTCAGCTTCAGCTATCTCGGCCATTAAATTACCAATCTGATCTCGGATCCGGTTGACTTGATGGCGCTTTTGGCTCAATGACTCTTTTCTTTGAGACAGTCGTCCAATTTGCTCATCAAGCTGGCCCTCTTTTTGATCAAGTTCAGAAATCGCCTTCTCGTAAATAACTTCGACTTGCCCCGTGATGTTTTTAACTGCATCATCCATGATCATTCACCGAAACGGATTGTTAGCCACAAATGTTAGCATATCTAAAAAATGTTGTCCACTGATATTAGTTTTGATTCTTCAAGTAAACGAACTGTTCTAACCAAAGTCTATACCAATATTTTTAGTCAAAATGTTATAATTCATCCAACGGAAAAATAATAGAAAATGATTGAGACTGACTCAACTTCAACTCAACAAAATAATATATCTGCCACCCAGATTTATGATTTGTGGAAAACTTTTGATGGTCATTTGCAAGCATTAAAAGGCGTTAATCTGGCTGTACAGACGGGTGAGATGGTCGGTTTAATTGGCACGTCTGGGTCTGGAAAGTCGACCCTTTTGCGACATGTCTCAGGCTTAGTTGCGTCGGACCCCCGCCCAGAGTGTAAAGTCTCAGTTTTTGGACAAATAGTTCAATCAGGGGGACAAATTCAACCAGACGTACGCAAGATTCGGGCTGGAATAGGTTTTGTTTTTCAACAATTCAACTTGGTATCCCGAATGTCTGTTTTGAAGAATGTATTGGTTGGCCGGTTAGCCCAAATCCCAAAGTATCGCAGTTTCTTCTCTTTGTTTACCCGAGATGAGAAACTTTCTGCAATACAGGCACTCAACCGAGTTGGGCTCTCGGATCAAGCTACTCAACGAGCAAGTACTTTGTCAGGCGGACAACAACAACGAGTTGCGATTGCTCGTGCGCTACAACAACAAGCAAAAATTATATTAGCAGATGAGCCAATAGCATCACTTGACCCCGAATCAGCGCGGCTAGTCATGGAAACTTTGCGTGAATTGAACCAAAAAGATCAAATTACGGTGATTGTTAGCCTGCACCAAATCAATTTTGCAAGCCAGTTCTGCCCACGGATTGTAGCACTTAAGTCAGGTGAAATTGTCTTTGATGGGGCCGCTGAAGATTTATCAAATGATTATCTCCATTGGATTTACGATTCAGAAGACAGCTTAGAACCAATGTTAATACCAAATAATATTTCAAATGAAAGAAAAATGTTTGGGTAAGACAATGTCGAGGCCTCTTAAGATTGAAGATCAATTCTCCGAATTAGAAATTCCAAAGACACCACTAAGTATTATTCTCATTCGTCTATTTTCCACAGTAGTAATACTATCGATTTTACTGTTTTCAATCAAAGGTGCAGAAATTCGGTTTGGTGATCTATGGACAAACTGGGACAACATGGTTCAATACGGTAGTGGTTTCCTGAAGCCTGATTTTATCGATTGGCCTGATTACCTACAAGAAATGATTATTACCCTACAAATTGCTGCTTGGGGAACTTTTCTTGCTATTATTGGTGCCATACCTTTTGGTTTAATGTGTTCTGCGAATTTATCTCCTGTTTGGTTATCCCAACCAGTGAGGCGTATGATGGACTTGCTTCGCTCTGTAAACGAAATGGTTTTTGCCATGTTATTTATTGCAGCTGTTGGTTTAGGACCATTCGCAGGTGTTTTGGCGTTAACTCTGCACACTCTTGGTTCATTGAGCAAGCTATTCTCTGAGGTCGTTGAAGCGATTGACCCCCAACCCGTTGAAGGTATTCGAGCGACAGGAGCAACCTCGATCGAGGAAATCATTTATGGAGTTCTCCCGCAAGTTTTTCCGCTTTGGATTTCTTATTCCTTGTACCGGTTCGAAGCTAATGTACGCTCAGCTAGCGTAATTGGTATGGTTGGTGCTGGTGGTATCGGAATGTTATTATGGGATGCTATTCGTGGCTTTGACTATAGCAAAACAGCAGCCATTATCTTGATAATTGTAGTCGTCGTTAGCTTCCTCGACTTCACTTCAGCCCGTATCCGACGTATCTACATCTAACCTAATCGATAATGACAATCACCGATAAAGTTCTCAATTAGGCCAGCATATCGATTGGATCATAGCTAACGCTCAGGTTTCGACTGGAAAACTGTTCGTAACTGGGTGTAGGTTGGGGAGTAGTTGGTGGTTGTGTACGATCCTGTGACGTCGGTGGCATAGTACGTTGAACGGTCATCCGTTGACTAACCAGAGAAAACTGTCTTTGCTGTGGCCTCTGGTTTTGAGCTTCTTCCTCCGCAGCCTGATTGTCAGCTTCAGCTTCCTGTAACGAGCCGAGCTCAGCTTGTTGCGTCTCTAAACGCTCAAGACGTTTGCGAGCTTCATCAGCCGAATTCTTAAACTTATCTTGGTCGAACGTGAGTTTTCGATAAAAAAGCGGGGATTGTAAATCTGTAGTAATTGCCATTCGAGAATTCTAGTTATAAATGAGCAAATCTTGCTTGGTTTTTTAAGGCCAACGGGAAAGATCTACAGATCTTTATATTCTGACAGAGGACACAGTTAC
>MDTE01076944.1_pt1 | contig 10582 bp, 11 predicted proteins | sample 811231 | NCBI WGS metagenome assembly MDTE01 (sample SAMN05326651, study PRJNA326480) | marine metagenome | isolation source: seawater | place: Indian Ocean: Red Sea | collected 2010 | reverse complement strand
CAAAAAATATAAAAATAATCTTTATAGGAAAATTTAATTTTCTTAATGAATTGCTAAATTTTAAGCGAAAAATTCCTAAACAGCAGAATAATAGAAAATTAATATTTGTAATTAAATTTCCAAAAATAAAGCTAATTGGAAATAAGCAAAAAACAACATTTATTAGTGAAGCAGAATTATAATTAAAATTTACTTTACTTAAAATCATTTTAATCCTGATGATACCACAATAATTTTTTTAATATAGCGGCTGGCAATAAAAATATAATTAAATTTTTTAAGTTAAGTAAATTTAACCCTGAATTTAGTAAAATATTTAAACACTCTTTATAATTTCCTTCAATTTTACAATTAACAAATTTTCTATGATAAATTTTTTTTTTAATTCTTTTAACGTTAAATTGGTTTAGAGTAGCCTCATTTTCTCTTAACCATATGTTCAATTCTTCAATTTCTTTTTCTTTGTTTATCGTTGATAAATTTTTTCTATGTAGCCTATAATAGGCCAAAGGGGCTTGGATACTCTCAAATTTACACAACTTTGAAAGTCTTAAAAATAAATCGAAATCTCCAATTATTGAAAATCTTTCATCAAATTTTTTTTTTAACTCTTCATAATTCTTTTTTCTTATAATAGCTGTTAAAATTCCGATGTTATAGTTTTTCATTAATTCATTGTAAACATGGCCTCTGTACAATTTTTTTTTAAAACTAATTTTTTTCTTTCTTAAATCTTTTTTTACCAGCCAATAATTGCTGTATACGACGCCTATGCTATGATCATCAAAATAGTCCATTTGTTTTTCAAGTTTTTCTTTGTCCCATAAATCATCAGTATCTAAAAATGAAATAAATTCACCAGTGGATTTTTGTATTGCAAGATTTCTTGCCTCGTACAATGATGTATGTTTGCTCGCATAAAAATATTTAAATCTTTTATCTTGATATTTCTTAAAAATTTCGCTGCTACTATCTTCAGATCTATTGTCCCAAAAAATTAATTCCCAATTATCATAGGTTTGCGATATAACACTTTGTATGCTGTCTTCTAGGTACTTTTCACCATTATAACAATTCATAATTACACTCACCAAAGGATAAAATTTATTTTTTTTCATAATATTTGAGTTTTATTATATCGGGATAGAGTTTATTGATTTAAAATTTTATCAATTTCTTTTTTAATTGCTTCAATTGTCCCATATGAACTTTTGAATTCCATCACATAGTTTTTATCTTTATCGATTTTATTAAAATATTCTTCTATAGAAATATTCATTATTTCATTCAATCTTTGCTCAAACTGTTCATAACTACAATCATTAATTGTACAAATTCCATTTACTGGAAAATCCTGAATTTTTAATCCTGTTAAATTGCAAGAAAGAATTTTTTCTCCTACACCAATTTTATCTCTTAATAAAGTTGATTGAGTGCCTACCGCAACTTTACTTTGAAAAATTGCTGAATATGAGGAAAAAAAATTCTCTTTTAGATTTATATTTTTTAACAAATATTCAAAATTTTCTTTATCCATATATCTCTTAAAAAAATTCATTTCTAATTTAAAAAGATCTGCAGAATATAATTTTGAATATTGATAGCGCTTTGCTGCAAATACAAATTTGTGATTAAATTTTTTTGCGAATTTTGCTGTATAATTTGCCATTAACCCGTATCCTTCTTCGACTCCATCTGTTGCATATTTTTTATTTTCACTTGGTGCTGGTTCTGAAATTAAACATAAATCAAATTTATTTTTAACAATTTTTTTTTCATTTTTTTTTAAATAATAAAAAAAGTTTGAAGTATTAATTGACCCCACTTTATAAAATTTATTAATATTAATATTAAAAAAACTAGCATGGTCTATCTCATATTGCCCAAAACAGAAAAAATGCGGAATATAAGTTTCAGTATTAAAATTTTTTGAAGTAATTTTTTTTTTGAAATCATAATCATTTCTCTCAAAATCAGATCTTCTGGCATTTTGTACTGCAACAAAATCTATTTTTTCATCTAATAATTTTGCCAATTCATAAAAAATAAGATGATTACCCGTAGCTGTTATAACTATTTTAGGATTTATAATCTTTAGAATTGAATAAAAATAATTTTTACTTAACCTAAATTTAAATAAGTTTGAAAAAACCATTAGAAATAATTTAAAAGAAAAGTAAATCTCTTTTATTTGCACTAGTTTATAATCTAAAATAATAAATTTCTTATCCTCTAAAATATATTGTAATTGGTTCATGGAGTCATAATTATAAACAACAATGTTTAGATCCTTTGGAACCCCATATTTAATTTTAACTTCTCCAGTAAAAATTTTTTTTATAAGCAAGTTTATTTTTTTTAAGAAATTGAGCATATAATTAATAAATAAGTTTATAGATAATTTAAATTTTTAAATAAAGCCTTTGCATAAAATTGATTAATATTTGAGCTAATAACTTTAAAATTATTTTTTTCTAAAAATTCTGTTGCCTGATTAATAGTAGACTCTGACTTTAAACCTCTTTCTGGACTTCCATCTACTCCGATATATTCGATTCTATCAAGAATACCTTTAGATCCATCTAATATTTCAGGTTCAAATCCTTCGGCTTCTAACTTAAAAAATTTAATTTTTTTTAAATTATTTTTCAAAACATAATCCTCTAATGTAATTGTTTTGGCTTTAACTTTTTTTGTAAAGCCAGTTGCTGGTTCAATTAAAGATGAATCTCCAGAACTAGAATTTACATAAAAATCAAATGTTCCAGTTTTATTTGATAAAGCTAAATTGTTATTAATTTGTCCAACACAATTTAATTTGATACATTCATATTCTCTAGGTGAAGGTTCAAAAGAGATATACTTAACTTTTATTTTATTAATTAATGTCCAGACGTACAAATCACCATAATTTGCACCACAGTCAATAAACACATCATCATTATAAAATTTTATTAAATTTAAGTTGTAAGTATTGGCTAACGACATAGCTCTATCTTTTATTCCATAAGAATAGGTATTAAGACCTCTCATTTTGTCATTGAAGAACATAGTTAAAAAATCACTTTCTACTTTAAATAAATTTTGATTTTTTAAATGAAAAAACTTAATTTTACGTCTCATTATGATTTGCCTTATATTGCTTAAACTACAAGCATATCCTGAAGGCAAAACTTTTAAAGTTTTTTGAAATAAATTGAAAAAAAATATTTTCAGGCTTTTAAACATTATTTAAAAAGTATTAATCTTTAAATTATTTTATTAAATAATTTTTATAATTTTCTATACCTAGGCCATGCCCATATATAAGTATTAAAACAATTCTACTTTCTTTAGTAGGTGAACTTCCTTTATGTAGACCAAAAGTATCTTCAATAATTACATGTCCTTTTTCTCCACTAAAAATTCTAATATCATTTAGATCATAAAATTTTTTAATTTCTTTATCGTCAATTCTTTCAGCTATTATATGTTTAAAACATTTCTTAATATTAGTTTTCGATACAAATGAATGAGGGCCTGCGGATGAATTAACATCACTTAAATATACAAAAACTTTGAAAAATTTTTTGAAGTCATTATCATAATGATAATACTGTGCATTATCTTTTTTTTCAGACTCGCTGCTATTTATAGGATTAGACAAATAACATTGACCCGATATAGAAATTTTCTGTGCATTTATGTATCTCTTTGAGAGATTCATAAAAAATTCAGATGTGGCTAATTCTTTTATAAATTTTGTTTTTGACAAATCTATATCTAATGCAACATGAGGAATTTCCAAATCTTGGCTTTTTTTAAAAATAATATCTAAATTATCTGTATCGTTAAGATTTTTTTGATATTCAAAAAATTTTTTTTTGCCTTTAAATGAAACTGATGAATTTTTTAAAGAAATTTCTTGTTTAATTAAGTCTATATAATTTTCTTTTAATGTTAAAAAGTTATTATAACCAACTGAATTAAGATCTTTAAGAACCTCATCGCTTGTAATGTCTTTTTTAAAGTAATTTTGAGATAAAATATTTAACTGATCATTATTTTTTGAATTTAAAAAATTTCTTATAAAGTCAAATGCATACAAAAATCTAATTACAAAAATTTCAAAGAATTTCTTTAATCCTTTATTTTTAGATAAATTTTTTGCAGTTAAAAAACTAATAAATAGATGTTTTGATAAAGTAATCATACAAAGCTTACTACTATTTTTTTTGAAGAATACCTCTTATATAGCAATTATCACCACTATTATTAACAAACCAATTCATTTTAATATCGCTTCTTATTTTTTTCATTTGTAAAAAATCTTGTCGCATGCTTATGAGTTTTTTAGGTAAAAATTTTTTTAATATTTTTTTTATTTTAAATAACGGAATTTTAGAGAATTTTCCTTTATAATATAAATCTTGAGACTCTCTCTGAAATTTATGATCATCGGCAAAAGTATATGCTGAATAAGAAAAATTTAAAAATTTAAATCCATTTTTTTCTGCAAGGATTTCAATACTTTTTTTAGTATAGAACAACAAATGTGGACCATCATAAGGTCTTCCTTTCCAATACTCTTCTGTACAATTTGGTACCTCAAAAAAAATAAAACCACTTGGATTTAAGATTTCTTTAAATTTTGAAAAAACACTATTTACATCAGATAAGTGCTCTAAAGAATGGGTTGATACAATCAAGTCAAATTTTTTATCTATTTCATTCAAATTTTTATAATTTTTATAACCCCTATCTTTTAAAATTTTTTCACACTGATCATCTCCTTCGGTACAAAATAAATTCAATTGGGGAAATTTTTTTTTCAAAGCATAACCAAGATCGCCGTCTCCGCTTCCGAAATCATAATAATTTTTAATTTTTTTTACATCAATTAAAGTTGTTAAGTACAAAAGATAACTTAGATTTTTATCTTCTAAATAATGTTTAATCTGATCTTCATAATTTTCACTCACTAAATATGGCGGCCTTCCTTCTGATCTGTAAACATATTTATAAAATTGATCTAAAGTTTTATTTGTTGGCATTGGATAAACAAAACCAAAATTACAATCACTGCACCTGTAAATTTTTGCATTTTTGAAATAATCTTTATCTTCTTTAATTTCAAGTTTATAATCATCTTGAAATTTAACAGCTTCTTTTTTATTACAAATTAAACAATTCATTTAACTACACTAAGTTTAACCTTCCTCGCGATGAAGTAGAAAATAGATAACCATGCATTGGGATAGATAAGATTTTTTAGAAAATGATTTTTAAAATTAATATAATTTAACCCCATTTTTTGTCCTCCAATTAATATTTTTAAAAAATAGTTAAAAAAGTTTCTTAGTGAATAGTTTTTTGTATAAATATATTGCCAGAAATTTAATCCTTTGCTTCTATAATAATCAAGTGCTTCTGGCAATCTAACAATTTCTACAAATGGATAAAGAGCTGACCACTCTCTTATGCCACTCAAGTTTACACTTAATGGTTTCGCACAAATAAAAACTTTTGAATTTTTAAATGCTGCACAGAAAATTTTAATAAAAAAACACGTATTATCAAAAGTTGACCATGTACCAGAAACTTTCATTAATTTTTTATCAATAACATTTAAATTTTTATTCCACAAATCTCTTCTAAATGCATTCACATAAAATCCTAATAAATAATCAAAACAAACTCTATGATCTATTAAACCAAAAAAACTTGTTTTTTTATTCTTTTTAATTGGTGAATGAGTTTTCATATTTTTAGGTAAAAATTTAATATTGAAAGGTTTTGGGTAATTTTCTAGATGAGATTTATCTAAATTGAAAGAATTAATAAAAAAAAAAATCAATTTTAGAATTTTTTTTTATTAATTTTATTAAGTAAGCTATTGAATTGTTCACAACAAGATCATCATCACCTAAAAACCAAATAAATTTGCCCTTTGCCATTAATGAAACTTTTAGTACATTCATTGCAAAACCAAGATTTTTTTTATTTTTTTTATAGCGAATATTTAATTTTTTTTTAAAAGGTTTGATTATATTTGCAATATTATACTTAGAACAATTATCAGAGATACAAATTTCAAAATCTTTCTTACCAACATTTTTTTGATAATACAAAGAATTTAGACAATTTGCTAAGCTTAATGGTCTATTAAAAGTTGGTATACATATAGATAATAACATATCTAAATTTTATGTTTAAATTTGAAACTTTCTATTTGATTAAATGAAAGATCTAATAAAGCCTTTTTATCTTTATTTTTATAAAAATTTTTATACCAATTGAAAGTCATATTTAACGACTCTCTATCGTTGAATTCAGTTTGCCAGTTTAAAAATTTTTTTGCTTTTGAGCTATCTAAAGCTAAATTTTCTGACTCGTAGTATTTCTTCTTTTTTAAAATAATTTTTGATACTGAGTTAAATATTTTTTTTCCTATTAAAACTAATTGTTTAACTTTAAGATTATTTTTTTTATTTGGTCCAAAATTCCATGCGCCATTATATCTATTATTGTTATAAATTTTTTTTGACAATTTTAAATATCCAAATAAAGGATCCAAAACATGTTGCCACGGTCTAGTAGCATTAGGGCTTCTGATAATTAATTTTTTATTTTTTGCAAAAGATTCTGCGCAGTCTTTGACTAATCGGTCTTTAGTCCAGTCACCTCCACCAATACAATTACCAGATCTTACAATTGCTATTCCGCAACTACTATTTGAAAAAAAAGATTTAGTGTAACTCTCTGCTATTATATCGCACGCTGCCTTACTTGAACTATATAAGTCAAATCCACCTAGTTTTGCATTTTCTTTAAATTTGCGTTTTTTCTCTAAGTTTAAATAAACTTTATCTGTAGTTATAATTATTGCTGACTTAATTGATTTAATATTTTTAATTGACTCTAAAAGGTTTGTGGTGCCGATCACATTAGTTTGAACTGTCTCTCTGGGCTCTTGATAACTAACCAAAACACTAGATTGAGCAGCTAAATGAAAAATTATTGACGGTTTAAAATTTTTAATTGCCTTATTTAACTTTTTAAAATCATTAATATCTTCTCTGTAATCTTTAATTAAATATTTGCCCAAATTTAAATTGTCAAAAAAGTTAGGTTTTGTAATAGGATTTAGAGCATAGCCAGCAATCTTGGCTCCCAGGCTATGTAAAACTAAAGTAAGCCAACTTCCCTTGAAACCAGTATGACCAGTAATAAATACTTTTTTATTTTTCCAAAAGTTTTTTTTCATTTAATCTTTTTTATTATTTTTCTTATTTCATTTAATTTTTTTTGATTATTTTTTTTTTTTGTATTATCAATATCTTTCATATTATCTATAGAATGCCAAAATCCTTTAAAATCTTTGAAATCACATTTAAATTTTTTTATAATTTTTGGAAAAAGTTGTTTTTCAAAGTTTTTAAAATTTTTAAAATTAATTTTTAATAAATTTTTATTCATAATAGACATGCCTGAATATACATAAGCTGTAAGCTTTGAGTTTTTTTTTGTCTTCACTGAGTTAAAAGTAATATTTCTTTCAAAATTTATTATTTTATTATTTACAATACCTACGGTGCCGTATGGTAATTGGTTTTCACATCCTAGGAAGGTAAGATAATTTAAATTTTGTTCATGATCCTGGTATATTTTTTTTAAATTAAAGTCAAAAATTGCATCACCGTTCATCAATAAAAAATTTTTTGATCTTATTCGATTCTTTATTAAGAAAATTCTTTTGGCAATTCTCGTATCTTTTCCTGTATCAATAATCTCTATATCGATATTTTTAAAATCTGCTTGTCTTTTAACATACCTCTTTATTAAATTTCCTTTATAACCAACTGGTAAAATTAAATGATTAAATGAATTTTTAATTAAATTTTTTATTATAAACCAAATAATTGGATAATTATTTATTTTAACCATACTTTTTGGAATTTTCTTACTTAATGAACCCAGTCTAGATCCTTTTCCGCCACACAATATGACTGCTGTTTTTTGATTTAAATTTTTCATGGTTCTCTAAAATTAATTTTCCAAAGTCGGTTTTTATTAGTAAGATAATTTTCTTTATCAAAATTTTTAATCTTTGAAAAAAGAATTTTACTCTTTGAATTATTTTTCTTCCAAATTTTTTTAGCAAAAGTTCTTACTGACATGCTCTTTCCTGAAGCGAAGTCCCATACTTGAGGAAATTTTTTATTTTTTTTTCTAAAGTCAAGCACATCAATTAATCCTGTAACAACATCATCTATATGGTTAAAATCATATCTTTGGTAACCTGATGACATTTCTAAATCAATATTGTTACGAGAGTGAAAATTTAAAAGTTTCCATAGTCTAAAGCTGGGCTCATCGTTACCATACACATGAAATAATCTTAAAATTCTACATTTAATATTAAAGATTTTTGAATATGTTTTGCATAATTCACTAAAAATATATTTCGTTAGTGCATAATTATAATGCAGCTCTCTAGAAAAAGTATTTTGAATCTTTTTTAATTTAACCAATTTTTCTATTTTTTCTTCTTTGTTTGTAGAAATAATAATCCATTTTTTACAATTAAAATTTATAGCATTCATTAATAATTTTGAGGATTTTATAACATTAAAATCATGCGCCTCATTAAAATCTACTTTTTTATCGTAAGCTCCAACAGTTGCAAAATGTATTAAAATGTCACTTTCTTTTAATTCTTTCCAATTTTTATCAATCCTGCCCACTAACCATTTGACGTTTCTAATTTTTTTATTTTTTTTCTTTCTTGTTACAGCGAAAATTTTTATATTTTTTTTAGCTGCCTTTGTAATAAAATTTCTTCCAATATATCCATTAGAACCAGTTACAAATAAATTCATAATTTTTTTCTTTTTAAATTCTCTTCAAGAATTTCTTTATCCCTCACTGTATCCATGCATTGCCAAAATCCACTATGTTTATAAGCGTATAGCTCACCTTTCTTACCAATTTTCTGTAGTGGTTCTCTTTCTAAATAGGTTTTGTCTCCTTTTATGAATCCAAAAATTTTACTGTCAAAAACAAAAAACCCGCCGTTAATCCAACCTACATCTAGTTTTGATTTTTCCTTAAAGTATTTAATTCTATTTCCATTTATTCTAATAGCTCCAAATCTAGCAGGCGGTCTCACAGCCGTTAGTGTTGCAATTTTTTTATTTTTTTTATGAAAATTAACTAGTTTTTTTATATTAACATTGCTTAAACCATCTCCATAAGTAAGCATGAAAGTTTCATTATTGAGATATTTTTTTAGCCTTTTTAGTCTTCCTCCTGTCATAGTATTTAAACCAGTATCAACAACATTGATTTTTATATCTTTGAATTTTTTTTTTTTAAAATAATCTTTTATAAAATTTTTTTTATAACCTGCAGCAATAATAAAATCTTTAAATCCAAATTTGTAATAATGCATTATAATCCTAAAAATAATAGGCTTGCCTAAAATTTTGATCATTGGCTTTGGCATGCTTTTAGATAGTTCAGAAATCCTAGTTCCTTTTCCGCCAGCTAAAATTACACATTTCATTATTTTTTATTCCAGTTGTAAGGAATTTTTGGATCATCATAATCCAATCTTAATATTTCTGTTTTATCATGTGGAATATCTGAACAATTAGCAAGAACAGCTAAATTGTCATCTGCAGATGAAAAACCATTCCAAATTAAAGGAGGAACGGTTACCAACAAGTGATTATCATTTGAAAGAAATATTTCTTGGATTTTTCCAAAAGTTTTACTATTTTTTCTATCGTCATAAAGTACTAATTTTATTTTTCCATAAGCTGCAACGTAGTTTAAAGTCATTTTTTTATGTATATGCCAAGCTTTTATCTTTTTAGGATAAACATATGAAAAATATATTTCACCAAATTGTTTAAAATTATTATCATCAACTTTTAACATGTGTAAAATTTTACCTCTATCATCAGTGATAACATTTTTTTTAATTATCTCTACGCCACTTATATTATTCATATCTTTATTCATCTTTTATAAGTTTATAATTTTTTTAATATTGAAGCAAACCTTTGACTGGCTTTTTTGTCATATTTATAAAAATAATTCTGCTCAACTAAATTTCGATTTTGTTTAATTTTTTTTTGGATTAAAAACTTTTGGACTGTTTTAAAACTTGTCGCAGTCGGTATCTCGTTATCTACATCGAACGTTGGAGGAAACTCTGAATCATATATTCTAAAAACGTTTTTATTCATGATAGATAGTTCCAAACCTAGAGAGGTATCTCCAAAAATTATGTAATCACAAGAATTAAGAAGTTTTGTCTTGTTGAGCTCTTTATCAGTTATAAATTTTTTTTTAAAATTTATTTCAAAATCTTGAATCGTTCTTTCTTTTTTTAGTGGATGGGGCGCAACTATAATTTCAAAATTTTCTAAATCACAATTATTTAATACTTTAATGAAAGATCGATGATCATCCATACTACACAATATTACAATAACCTTTTTGTTCTTAGATTTATTTAAACCTTTTTTAAAATTAAGTTTGGACTTGTTTAATTGAATTTTTAAAGAGCCTATTGTAAAAATTTTGTTGTTTT
>MDTE01160857.1_pt1 | contig 10584 bp, 8 predicted proteins | sample 811231 | NCBI WGS metagenome assembly MDTE01 (sample SAMN05326651, study PRJNA326480) | marine metagenome | isolation source: seawater | place: Indian Ocean: Red Sea | collected 2010 | reverse complement strand
CTATGACGGACCATTCGCCCAGGTCCGCATCGCCGGCATGGGTGACCGACCGCCCACCGTGGGTCCAGGGCCCCATGATCAGGGTCACCGGGCCCTTCTTGGCGCCGGAAAGCGCCACATAGTTGTCGGTGGCCGAGCGGGAATAGGGATCGTACCAGCCGCTCATGTACACCTGGGGAACGTCGGAGTATTCCTCATAATAGGCCTCGGCGCAGAGGCCCACCTGCCGCCAGTAATCGTCGAAGGTCTCCCGTCCCCAGATCTCCGCCAGATAATCTTCGTAGTCCGGGGTCCACTGCAGAGGCGAATGGCCCTTCTTCCAAGGCAGCCGCTTGTACCAGTCGAAGATACTCTGGGACTCCATGGCCGACTTTATGGTACGGGTGTGGGTGTGGGCTTCGGGACTCTCCAGGGCTTCCTTGTAGGCCCAATTGAGCTGGCGCAGCTCGAAGGCCCCGCCGTTGCGGCAGGCGCTGTGGAAGGCGTTGGCGAACCCGCCCGAGTCCAGCCACATGCAGCCTAGATTGGACGGCTTAAGACAGGCCGCCGCCGCCTGGGTATGGGCGGCGTAGGACAGGCCATAGGTGCCGACTTTGCCCTGGTGCCACGGCTGCTCCGCCAACCAGGCCATGGTGTCGAAGCCGTCTTCGCCCTCGGCGGTGTACTTGGTGAATCCACCCTCGGACTCGTAGCGGCCCCGGCAGTCCTGAAGCACGGTGACGTAGCCGTGGGAGGTGAAGAACAGGGCCTCCAGCACCAGGTCTTCCCTGGCCTTGCTGTAGGGGGTGCGCTGGAGGAGCACCGGGAACTTGCCTTCCAGCGCCACGCCCGACTTAGCTGGGCGGTAGATATCGGTGGACAGACGCACGCCGTCGCGCATGGGCACCATTACGCTGCGCTCCGTGATTACGTCCTGGGAGGTTGTGTGTCCTTCTTGGCGCATTCGCTACGCTCCGGTGCCGGTTAAGAGTCAATTCTATGGGCGGGTCAGCCACGCCGCAACCGTGGCTTGAGCGGCCTCAGACTATGTTGACACCAATTTTACGCCAACCTATAGTGAGGCCAACTGACGCGGGCGTTTCACTCCAGCGCAGATCGTGCCTGGACCACAGCAGAATTCCCGGCCCGTTCAACCGGCGATCAACCCCCTTGGAGGTATCCCTTTGGCAGACGACCAGGATGTATTAATCGTCGGTGGCGGCGTGGCGGGAATGACTGCTGCCATGTTCGCCGCCCGGCATGGACTGAAGACCGCCATCGTCGAGCGCATGATGGGCGGGGCGTCCATCATCAATATAGAGAAGATCGAGAACTTCCCCGGCTTCCCCGAGGGTATCTCGGGGGCCGAGTTGGGCCCGGCGGTCCAAGAACAGGCCATGAACGCCGGCGCCGATTTCATCATGGGAGAGACCACCAAGATCTCCACCGACGGCGACTACCGGGTTGTGGAGACCGATGCCGGCGAGCACCGGGCCAAGGCGGTAATCATCGCCGCCGGCTCCACTCTGCGCCAACTTGGCATACCCGGCGAGGAGGAGTTCTTCGGCCGGGGCGTCTCCCAGTGCGCCACCTGCGACGGGCCGCTATATATGGACCAGGCGGTGGCCGTGGTGGGCGGCGGAGACTCCGCTGCCGACGAGGCCCTCACCCTTACCGAGTACGCCCAGCACGTCACGCTGATCCACCGGGGCGGCCAACTGCGCTCCCAGCAGGCGCTGACCGACCGGGTGAACGAGAACCCCAAGATCGAGACCATGTGGAACACCACTATTGAAGAGGTCTTGGGTTCGGACACCATGACCGGACTGCGCCTCCGTAACTCCGAGACCGACACGGAGACCGCCCTAGAACTTTCCGGGCTCTTTGTCTACGTGGGCCTGGAGCCCAACTCGGGCATGGTTGAAGGCCTGCTTGAGACCGACAACGCCGGGCACATCCCCGTGAACCTCTCCATGGAGACCCAAGTACCGGGCGTCTACGCCGTGGGCGACCTGCGGCAGTACTCCTCATCCCAACTGGTCTCTGCCGCCGGCGACGGCGCAACAGCCGCCATCGCCGCCTTCAAGTACATCTCCAATAAGTCCTGGTAGCACGCGAATCATCACATTGGGAGGACTCATGGACCTGGTCGACGAGCAGCTGCAGAACAGCAAGACCATCGCGGTGGTGGGACTGTCCAACGACCCCGGACGGTTCAGCTTCCGTGTTTCCCGGTACATGCAGGAACAGGGCTACCGGATAATCCCGGTGAACCCCATGGTGGAAGAGGCCCTGGGCGAGAAGAGCTATCCAGACCTGAAAGCCGTCCCCGAGCCCATCGACATGGTCAACATCTTCCGCCGCTCTGAGCTGGTTCCTCCGGTGGTGGACCAGGCCATCGAGGTGGGAGCCAAATACATCTGGATGCAGGACGGGGTCATCAACCCCGAGTCGGCCGCCAAGGCTGAGGCCGCCGGAATCCCGGTGATAATGGACGATTGAACCCTGCGTCAACACCGCCGCCGGTCCGGTGGCCAACAGACCCAGCCAAGCGGAAGCTAAAACCTGCTTCCCTATAGCCAATCTTAAGTTATTATGATTATAATCTGCGGCAAGCAAGACCTTGCCCAGACCCATCTGGAGTGGGCCGCGACCCAGACCGCACCCCGAGACTACGCCCAGAGACTACGCAAGGAGAGATACCGATGGCCAGTTCCGATATCGAGCTGATGGCTCACCTGATGCGACGCGCCGGGTTCGGCGCAACCTATGAAGAGTTGGAGCAGTTCGCCGCCAAGGGCTACGACACGGTGGTGGACGAACTACTTTCTCCCATGGAGCAGCCCGACCTGGAAATGGACCTGCTGGAGCGTTACTTCATCGACTGGAAGGAGATGAACGCCCTGGAGGTCAACCAGGCGTACCTCACCTACCGCATGATCAACACCCAGCGTCCCTTGCAGGAGAAGATGACCCTCTTCTGGCACGGCATCTTCTGCGTCGGCAACTCCAAGTGCGAACACGGCGGCCAGATCCAGACCCAACTGAACATGTTCCGGGAACTGGGCATGGGCAGCTTCCCCAAGCTGCTCCTGGGCCTGTCCGTCGACCCGGCCATGGTCTTCTATCTGGACAACTGCATGAGCCATAAGGACGCCATCAACGAGAACTTTGGCCGCGAGCTTTTGGAACTGTTCTCCATGGGCGTCGGTATGGACGGCCACGCCAACTACACCGAGGAAGACGTTAAGGAATGTGCCCGGGCCTTCACCGGCTGGACCATCGGTAACGCCATCCCCCGGTATCCTTACGGACGCCATCCCGCCATGTTCGCCTTCAACGCCGCGGACCATGACTACGGCGAGAAGACCTTCCAGGGGGAGACCGGCAACTTCAACGGCGACGATATCATCGAAATCATCGTGAAGCAGCCGTCGGCGGCCCGCTTCATAGCCCGCCACCTGTACAACTTCTTCGTGGCCGACGAACCCCAGGTCCCGGCCTGGCAGGAGACCCCGCCGCGGGACATGAAGGCCATCAAAGAACTGGAAGACGCCTACTTCGAGTCCAACTACAACATCACCGCCATGCTGCGGGTGTTGTTCAAGTCCCAGTGGTTCAAGGACGCCCGCTTCGAGAAGGTGAAGAGCCCCGCCGAGACCGTGGCCGGCACCATGCGGCTGGTACAGGACTTCACCAGCCCCAAGCCGGGACTCCACCACATCGCCATGGAGATCCGCTACATGGGCCAGGACCTGATGAACCCGCCCACGGTGGAAGGTTGGCACACCGGCAAAGAATGGATCGACAGCGGCACCCTGGTGGAGCGCATCAACTTCACCGCCGACCAGATCGGCAATGTGGAGCTGCCCGGAGTGAAGGCCATCATCCAGCGGCTGGGTTCAGAAGGCATCGACCAACCCGAAGCCCTGGTCGACCGCTGTCTGGACATGGTGGGGACCTACTCCCTGCCCGAGGAGACCCGCTCCTATCTGGTGGAGCACCTGAACAAGTCCGGCCAGTTGCAGCCGGGCAGCGAGGCCTACGCCGGCCAGGTTGCCCAGACGTTGCAGCTCATCGTGGCCACCCAGGAGTTCCAGTTCGCCTAGGCGGGCGAGTCTTATGGGACGCTTGGACGGAAAGGTAGCGCTGGTCAGCGGCGGCGCCAGAGGCCAGGGGGCCGAGGAAGCCCGGCTCATGGCCAAAGAGGGCGCCAAAGTTGTCTTCGGCGACATCCTGGATGCGGAGGGCAAGCAGGTCGAGGCCGAGATCACCGAGGCCGGATATGAAGGCACCTTCGTCCACCTGGACGTCACCCGCGAAAGCGAGTGGCAGTCCGCCGTGGAGACCGCCATCGGCAAGTACGGCGGGCTGAACATCCTGGTGAACAACGCCGGGATACTGATCCGAAAGGGCATCGAAGAGACCACCGAAGAAGAGTGGGACCGCATCATGGCCATCAACGTGAAGGGCGTTTTCCTGGGCACCAAGCACGCCATCCCGGCCATGAGGAACTCGGGCGGAGGGTCAATCATCAATATATCCTCCACCGCCGGTATCGTGGGCAGCCGGGAGGGTTCTCCCAGCTACACCGCCACCAAGGGCGCGGTCAGGCTCTTCACCAAGTCCACTGCCATCCAGCACGCCAAGGACGGCATCCGGTGCAACTCGGTTCACCCCGGTCCCATCGACACCGAAATGATTAGAGACACCACCACCAACCCCGACAAATGGGCGGCGCGCATGCGCCGGTTGCCCATGGGCCGGGTCGGCACCGCCGCCGACATCGCCTACGGAGTGCTCTACCTGGCATCCGACGAGGCGTCCTTCGTGACCGGCACGGAACTGGTCATCGACGGCGGCACAACGGCAGAGTGATTTTCAACGGGTAACTGATTTCATTAGCGACCGAGGAGAACCAAAATGACCTCAACAAAGAAAGACCCGGTCCTGGCTGTACTGCAGCTTTCGGGCGGCAACGACGCCCTGAACACCCTTGTCCCCTACGGCGACCCCAAGTACTTCGACCACCGGCCCACCGTGCGGGTGTCCGAAGACCAGGTGCTGAAGATAAACGACTACGTCGGCCTGAACCCGGCCATGGCCCCCATCAAGGAGCTCTATGACCAGGGCAAGGTGGCCATCATCCAGGGTGTGGGCTATCCCAACCCCAACCGCTCCCACTTCCGCTCCATGGACATCTGGCACACCTGTGAGCCGGACAAGGTGGGCAACGAGGGCTGGCTGGGCCGCGCCACCCGCGACATCGACCCCACCGGCGAGAACGTACTTACCGCCGTGAACTTCGGCCGCGGCCTTCCCCGTTCCCTGGCGGCGCCCGGAGTCCCCGTGGCCTCCGTGGGCAACCTGGAGACCTACGGCGTACTGACCGGCATCGAGGACCAACAGCGGGACGAGGCGTTGGACATTTTCTCCCGCATGTACTCCCCGGCCATGGGCCGCGGACAGGTCATGGACTACCTGTCCCACACCGGAATGGACGCCCTAAAAGGGGCCGACATCCTGAGCACCGCGCCGGAGAAGTATTCCTCCACCGTGGAATACGATGGCAACTCTGTGGCCCAGTACATGAGGAACATCGCCCAGACCCACATCGCCGGGTTCGGCACCCGGTTCCTCTACACCACCGCTCCGTATAACAGCTTCGACACCCACGCCGGTCAGATGGTCGGACATTCCGGTCTCTGGCGTGAGGTTTCAGCAGCCGTGCGGGACTTCCAGGACGACCTGAACGAAAACGACGCGGCCGACAACATGACCCTCCTGGTCTTCACCGAGTTCGGCCGCCGGGTCCAGGACAACGGCTCCGGCACCGACCACGGTTCCGGCGGCGTGGCCTTCGTCATCGGCGAGAACGTCAAGGGCGGCCTCTACGGCGAGTACCCGTCCCTGGCCGACGACAAACTCCTTGAGGGCGACCTCCACTTCAACAACGACTTCCGCGGTCTCTATGCCAGCCTTCTGGAAAAGTGGATCGGCATCGACTCCAAGCCGGTGGTCGGCGGTACCTTCGAGCAGATGGACTTCATCTAGGAACAAGACAACCAACGAAGCCCGTCCAAAGAAAAGCCAAGCGAGGATATGATGACGACACAAGCGCTGAGCGTTTCCCTGCAATACAGTCATAGCATCGGGCGCGGAGAGTTCTCCGGCCCCGGTTTCCGCAATCCCGTAGCCATCGCCCGGGGCGCCGACGACTCCATGTACGTGGTCAACCGGTCCTACGAGTACCGGCCCGACGGCAAGCGGGTCACCATCTGCACCGTGGATGAGGACTACATCGGCGAGTTCGCCCGTGGTGTCAGCACCGCCGGCGTGACTGACATCGTCACCGAAGACGGTTCCCTGATCTGGCCCACCTCCGTGGCCCTGGACAAGGCCGGCAACGTGTACGTGGCCGACGAGTGGTTGAACCGCATCTCAATGTTCACCAGCGACGGCGAGTGGCTGGGCAAATGGGGCACCGAGGGCAGCGGCGAGGGCGAGATCAACAAGCCGTCCGGCATGGTCGTTGACGCCGACGACAACCTGCTGATGGTGGACAGCGGCAACAATCGCATCCAGAAGTTCACCAAAGACGGCAAGTTCATCTCCGCCTTCGGTTCCCAGGGGACCGGCGACGGCGAGTTCAACCTGCCCTGGGGCATCGACACCGACAACGACGGCAACATCTACGTGGCCGACTGGCGGAACGACCGGATCCAGAAGTTCGACAAAGACGGCAAGTTCCTGATGAAGTTCGGGACCTCCGGCGACGGCGAGGGTGAGCTGAACCGGCCCACCGACGTGGCCGTGGACCGGACTGGCATGATCTACGTGGCCGACTGGGGCAACGAGCGCATGCAGATGTTCGACCCCGCCGGCAAGTTCGTTGTCCTTACCACCGGCGACGGCACCATCTCCAAGTGGGGCAAGGACAAGCTGGACGCCAACGATGCCATGTGGAAGGAGCGGGAGATCGCCCAGGGCATCGAGCGCGAACGCGACTTCTGGGGTCCCGTGGCGGTGACCGCCGACGAGCAGGACCGCGTGTTCGTGGTGGAGTCCTGTCGCAACCGCATCCAGGTATTCCGCCGACAGGACCCCATGTTCGTGGGCGGTGGGCGGCTGTAAGCTGTCTCCTGTGGGCTGACAGCGACAAGCCATCAGCTTTCGCGAAGAAGAAGGAAGGGGGACAATTAACTGGTCCCCCTTCAGGTGTACAAACAAGTATTAGGCAGATGTAACGTGACCACACAGGACGAACTGGGCGCACAACTCAAGACACTGGGAATCAGACTCACGCCCCAACGGCTGGCCATCGCTGAGGTGGTGGTCAACTCGGGCGACCACCCGTCCGTAAAGGAGATATTTGGCCGGGTGAAGGAGTTCTTTCCATACGTGACCATCGCCACCGTCTACTCCACCCTAACGGTGCTGGAGCAGGCCGGCATCGTCCGCGAGCTGCCCTTCCAGAAACTGTCCCGCTACGACGCCAACCTCTCGCCCCACGCCAACCTGGTGTGTGTCGGCTGCGGCAGCGTCCACGACGCAGACGTGGGCCAGGACCAGGTGGCGGAATTGCGGCAACGGTTGGAGGGTTCCTCCGACTTCCACTTCACCGGCCAACGCGTCGACTTCTACGGCTGGTGCCCCAACTGCGCCAACCGCCGGGACAGGCAGGCGGAGGCTTCTTCTTAGAGAAGAGCTCCTCCTGGGAGCATCTCCCCGATCTCCGATCCCATCGAGAGTCTCGACTTCGTTGGACCTAGCCTTCCCCCATAATGGGAAGGGGCGATTTCCTTAAGTCCCCCTGGTAGTCCGGGTTGCTCTGCTGCTGTTCCCGACTGCTCCGCTACTCCGCCGACAGATTCTCGATATCGACCTGCTCCACCGGCTCGGCCAGATCAAACCCAAACACCCTGGAGTAGAAGTACAACTCGGCCTCCAGCGCCCGCTTGATGTTCTCCGCCCGCCGGAAGCCGTGTTGTTCGCCCTCGAAGGGGATGTATGCCGTGGGTATCCCCTTGTTGCGGACAGCGTCGAACATCATCTCAGCCTGGTTGGGCGGCACTATCTGGTCCTCCAGTCCTTGGAACAGGATCAGGGGACACGACAGGCCCTGGGTGTGCCTGATGGGCGCCCGTTCCTGGTACAGGTCCTGGCGTTCGGGGTAGGGGCCGACCAGGCCGTCCAGGTACCGCGACTCAAACTTGTGGGTCTCTTTGGCCAGCGCCTCCAGGTCGCTTACGCCGTAGTAGCTGGCCCCGGCCTTGAACACATCCTTGAAGGTGAGGGCCGCCAGGGTGGTGTATCCGCCGGCGCTGCCACCGTCGATGGCCAGCCGGTCCCCATCGGCTTCCCCCTGGGCCACCAGATGCAGGGCCGCGTTGCAGCAGTCGTCCACGTCGACGATGCCCCAGGTTCCGTTCAATCGCTCCCGGTACTCCCGTCCGTAGCCGGTGCTGCCGCCGTAGTTCACGTCCAGGACCCCGAAACCCCGGCTGGTCCAGTACTGGATGCCCAGGTCCAGGGCGCTGGAGGCGGAGCCCGTGGGGCCGCCGTGGCTCTTGACCAATAGCGGCGGCTTCTCTCCCGTTGGCCCCTGGTAGTCCCCGTTCTTGGGTGGGTAGAAAAGGGCGTGGGCCGTCTTGCCGTCCTCCGTGGGGAATTCCACCGGCCGGGCCTGGGACAGGTAGGCCGCGTCCACCTCCAGGTTGTGGGACTTTCTCAGTTCCTCCCATCTGCCACTGGCCAGGTCCAGAGAGACCACCGTCATGGGCCTGTCCGACGCGCCGGCCAGAAAGACGATGTTGCCGTCGCCGGCCTTGATGTCGCCCCGGCCCATCTCCGAGAAGGGGGTCTGCACCGGGAATAGGTTCTTGGACTTGATGTCCAGCATGCCGATGCTCCACGCGCCGTCGGACACGTAGCTGCAGGCGACGACGTCCTCCGAGGCGAAGGAGTAAGTGCCGGAACCGAAGACCCATTGGGGTTTGCCAAATTCGGCCTCCCGGTTGGTCAGTTGGACAGCCTCTCCCTCCTCCAGCCGCCACAGGTTCCACCAACCGCTGCGGTCGGAGACGAAGTGCAGTACGCCGTCGGGCGACCATTCGGGCTGGAAGATTGATTCCGCGACGCCGCCGGCCACCGTCTTCACATCGCCCAACAGTCCCTGCCCGTTGATAGGCGCCACCCGGAGTTCGGTGCCGTCCCAGGGCATGTTGGGGTGGTCCCAGGTCAACCAGCACAGTTGGGAGCCGTCCGGGCTGATGCGGGGGTTGGAGCAGAAGTCAGAGCCCTGGAACAGCACCTGCTGTTCGGCCTGTCCCTGGGCGTCCACAGCGACGATGGCGTTCGCCGGCTCCCCATCTCCGGTGTGGTCTTCTCGGACGCAAATGATGCGGCCGCGCCCAACGTCGAAGCAGCCGTCGGCATAGCGGAGGTCGGCCTCGGGAGTTATGGGTTCGGGTTGCCCGCAGGGGTCCTGGCGGTACATTCTCTGGTCGGCGAAGTTGGAGAAAAAGACCACGCCGTCATGCACCAGCATGGCCCCGCCGCCGTACTCGTGCACCCTGGTGCGGGCGCTGAAGGGGTCGGGCGTCACGTCCGCCGTATCACCGTCGGGCGTACGTTTCACAACCACCATCCGGCCGCCCTCCGACGGCCGCATCTCGATCCAGTAGACGTCCTCGCCGTCCAATGCCAATTGGACCAGGCCAATGAATCCGGAGACGATCAGGTCGGTGGTGATTGGCGATTTCCACGAGCCGTAGGGCGCGGTCTGGGGCATGTATCAGCTCCTAAGGGCAAGGGTTTGCAGCATGCGTAGCCTGGACTCCCGCAATTATATCGCCGCAATCTGCTGACTGACCGTGAAATCGGGCCGGTTGACCGGCAGTATTCCCCCGCCTATATTTGTTGCAATTTTCGTCGCGGCAAAGGGGAAACATGAGCACCGACCACGCCCACACGGCGGACCAACTACCGGAACCGACTCTGGAGGAGGTCAGCCCCGGCATCTACGCCTACATCCAACTTGACGGCAGTTGGGGACTGAACAACACCGGGTTCATCCGGGGCAAGGACGGAGTGACGGTGGTCGACACCTGCTTCACCGAGGCACGGACCAGGGCCTTCCTCAAGGCCATAGACGGCGTCACTGACCTGCCGGCTAGGACGCTCATCAACACCCACCACCACGGCGACCACACCCACGGCAATTACCTGGTCACCGGCGCCGCCATCGTCGGGCATGAGCTGTGCCGTCAGACCGTGATCTCCACCGGGCTGCAGTCCCTGCATCCCCTGTTCCCCGGCGTGGAGTGGGGCGACCTGGAACTGGCCCCGCCCAACGTCACCTTCCAAGACAGGCTGGACCTCTATTCCGACGACCTGAAGATCGAGCTCATCTTCATGGGCCCGGCCCACACCACCAACGACATCGTGGCTTGGCTGCCCGAACGCAAACTGCTCTTCTCCGGAGACCTGGTCTTCAACCAGGGAACCCCATTCGTGGCGATGGGTTCCGTTTCGGGTTCCCTGGAGGCTGTGAAACGGCTGCGGCAACTGGGCGCCGAGACCATAGTCCCGGGCCACGGTCCT
>MDTE01178481.1_pt1 | contig 10585 bp, 4 predicted proteins | sample 811231 | NCBI WGS metagenome assembly MDTE01 (sample SAMN05326651, study PRJNA326480) | marine metagenome | isolation source: seawater | place: Indian Ocean: Red Sea | collected 2010 | reverse complement strand
TGCCAAGATTGCTGCTCAAATCTACCCATCTGAATCAGAAGAATCAGAAGAATCAGAAGAATCAGAAGAATCAGAAGAATCAGAAGAATCGGAAGAACCCGGTGTAGAAGAAACCGTCGAAGAGGAGGCTGATGAAAACCCTACAGAAGTAACTTCAGCACCTTCAGAATCCGAATTAAAGAAGATGAAGAAAGCCGAACTTATCGAGATGGCGAAGTCTCTAGGAGTTTCAACATCAGGAACAAAGAATGACTTGATAGAAGCCATACTAGCCGCTTGAGGAGATTCGGTTTATGCGTATAGGCTTGGTTGGAAAACCAAACGTTGGCAAATCCACTTTCTTCAGTGCTGCAACGTTAGCCAAAGTCGATATCGCAAATTACCCATTCTGTACAATTGACCCGAATGTAGGAGTTGCATTTATTGCTGCAAGAAAACCTTGCCCATGTAAAGATCTTAGAAAAAAACTAGAATCAGAAGGCAGATTAAGCCCTGTTTCTGATGATGATGAAAGAAAAGGTAGTATCTGCCAACCAAGAACAGGTTCTTGCATTGGCTATAGAAGACTAGTTCCTTGTTTCTTGGTAGATGTAGCAGGACTTGTTCCGGGAGCAAGTGAGGGCCGGGGAAGAGGTAATGCATTCTTGGCAGATCTGGCTAATTGCGATGCTTTGATTCAAGTCGTTGATGCCTCTGCCTCAACAGACATCGAAGGCAACCCAATTGAACCTGCGAAGAATTCGGATAATGCACAATCAAGTATTCAACAAGAAATATCCTTCCTTGGTGACGAGTTAGATGCTTGGATTTACGGAATACTGAATGATGGTTGGTCAAGAGGAGTAAGAAGAGTCCAAGCGGAAGGCGAGAAAGGAATGATTTCCTTTTTGCATGAAAGATTTACCGGATTGGGTTCCTCAGTACAAATAATTAATCAAGCATTTGAGAGTTTCAAAATAATTAATGAAGATGAATCTCCTCCTTGGGATTGGTCTGATAAAACTCTCAAGCTATTGTCAATTGAGATTAGGAAGTCTCTCTTCCCGATTCACATTGCAGCAAATAAAGCAGACATTGCGCCCAAGGATTTAGATTTAAATTTCGATATTAATGGTAGAATAGTTCCTTGTATGGCAGACATGGAGTTGGCACTTAGAAGAGCAGAATCTGCGGGACTTATCAATTACATTTCTGGCGATCAAAGTTTCCAAATCACCAACCCAGAACAGCTTTCAACTGCACAAAATGAGGCTTTGGAACATATGAAAGAGAGACTCAATGCAAATAAAAATACAGGTGTCGCAACGATATTAGATATTGTGTTATTCGAAGAATTAGATCACATAGTGGTATATCCGGTACAAGACGAAAACCAATGGGTTGATGGTGAGGATAGAATACTTCCAGATGCATTTGTTGTTCCAAATAAAATACAAGCAAAGAATTTAGCGTACAAAGTACATTCAGACCTTGGCGATGGCTTCATCAGAGGTACAGACGGGCGTAGCCGAAGAACAGTAGGAGCAGATCACGAATTAAGTGATGGAGATGTATTGAAAATACACGCTAAAAATTAGTGACCCTTTGGTCTATCATAGGCAGGAGTTAACCTAGCCATATCACCAGCAAATTGTGTACTTCTAATGAAGAACCATACCGGAGCAAATAGCGTTAGTGCGATCAAAATTAGTAGGAAATAAAGACCCCAAGGCTTTACTGAACTGAGATACATTATCCATAATGTCCAAAGTACCGGAATGTAGAGAAACATACTATACCTTCTTGCAACGACAGAAAGTCGAGCATTACGGAGTTTATCATCATATAAATTCACAGCTTCTTCTTCAGAAATTAGTTTTTTTTCAACTGCACACCTAACGCAAACTTGAGCGCGAGGACCATTTCCATGGATGAAATATTCTCTAGGATATGTTGCAGAACAAAACCTACATATTGGCATTCAGTTCCCCCAAGTCAATCCAATCGGTCTTATTTATTCAAGCATCCGATTAACGGATAGAAAATTTTCTAATAATTTTAATCCATTCGGTGAACCGATTGATTCAGGGTGGAATTGTACAGACATTATAGGCAATACCTTGTGTCTTAATGCCATTATTTCTCCACTATCATCTTGAGCTGAAATTAGCAGTTGTGAATCAGTGGAGTCGATTTCTACGGTTAACGAGTTATACCTTGTGAAATGTTGTGGGCTTTCTAAACCAGCAAAGATTCCTACCCCATCATGGTGACAAGCAGTTGGAGTGCCATGAATTGCGCCATTAGGTGATTTTTTGACAACCCCTAGTTCTGCGGCGGCCAGAGATTGATGTCCTAAGCAGATTCCCAGAACGGGACAGTCAATTTGACCGGCTAAACAGTGTAATGAAACTGCACTGGAAAATATTGAGTCATTTGGATTTCCGGGACCGGGCCCAATAATGATATGACTAGGATTCAACCTTTGTAGTAGATTGAATAATTTACTGGGCTCAGATAGATTGTCTGCAATCTCGCCTCTTCCATCAATCACTGTCACATTATGGCCCATTCCAGCAATAGCATGAGCAATGTTCAATGTGAAAGAATCGAGGTTATCAATAAGTAAAATACCACAAGATTCACCGTTAAAATTAGAGTTCCATTGCTCAAATGTTTGTACAGAACCATTGCTTCCAGCAGAATTAGGAAGCTCAATTTCCAGTGGATGAATTGATAGTTCATTGGTTTCGAGTTGTTTTTGATTATTTACATTCCATCCACAAGCAATTCTTAAAGCATCAGCTTTCCAATATGTCTCCATCACTTCTGATGTAGAATTGGATTTTATCGTAATTCCACCCCCTGAACCTACTTTTCCAGACCATGTGTTATTCTTTTTTTGCGCTTCAATTGTTCTGATTAAAATATTCCATGAACCATCTCCTGTATGAACATCAATCCAACCTGCTGAGCCAGTCCAGAAAGAACGAGATTGGTTTTCTATTTGATCAATCACTGCACAAACCATAGTTCTAGGACAACCCGTAATACTCCCTCCAGGGAAAATCGAATTGAATGCAGTCATACCATTTTCAGAAGGTAGTAGACGGCCCTTTAAGTGAGAAACTAGATGCTGAACATTTGAATAAGTTTCAATATCAAACCTTTCAATATCAACGCTTCCAACTTCACAAACAGCAGACAAATCATTTCGCATTAAATCGACCAACATTCTATGTTCGGATCTTTCTTTGACATCCTTAGCCATCATTTCGCGTAGTTTTTTAGCCTCGACGGGATCTTTAGAACTCTTATATGTCCCCTTTATTGGTGAAGTATAGATTTCACCATTCCGACTCTTGAGGAGACTTTCAGGAGATGAGGAAATTAGTGAAAATCCTAAATCTTCGGCGTGAATCAAAGTTGAAAATGGTGCTGGGTTTGATTTGAGCAGTCTATTGAAAATCATTTGTGGTGATTCAACTAGCCGGCCTGACCAGAACCTTCCAAAGTTAACTTGATACACCTGGCCTTCTGAAATACCTAATTTGATTCTTTTTATTTTCTCTTCATGTTCTCTATCCGTAAGTGAACTAATTTCTTCGTATTCATTTAGTGGCTGCTCAGGTAATTCTATTTTTTGAGGATTACTTTCAATCACATCTTTTACTAGTCTTGCCCAGTCTTCATTTTTAGAAAAAATTTGGAACTCTTCGGTGTTTTTTGATTGGGATATGTATTTGTCAATTAGCCATAATACGGCCAATAATTCGTTTTCATCGGGTAGATTTTGAAGTGATATGGGTTGAGTCCATTGAACCATATCATATGCAAAACAACCAGCCCAGAATGGTTTATCTGGGTTGAATTCTTTTGGCTGGTTTTCAAATTTTTGATTTGGGGTTAGTATTTTTATTTGTTCAAATAAATCAGCAATATCGATTGCGGTAAGTGAATTAGAATGATACCAACATCCATGTCGCCATTCTTCCACTACAGCAGTAAATGGTAATTTATGAAAATTCAAATTCAATTCTCCCTCGATAGGACTATGCTTATTTGAGGATGGAATAAATTCTCTAGAAGGTTGGCGTATTAGAACTCGTAGTGTACTGGGTCCACAAATCATCGAGGAGTTTGAGAGATGTGATTTTGGACCGCCGGAAATAAATGATACATCATCGGGAGAGCCGAATTTTAATGCCGAGTCTCCAATTAGCCCATTATCGATTAAAGACTGTTTTATTGAAACAATCTTGTCTACCATAATACTCCCTCAAGTCAAGCCATGAGCCGGACTTTGAATAAGGTTGAGAGTCTTAATACCAATTTTTCCCGAGGGCAGAAATGCATACTTGTTGTAGATTATCACTTCCATCCCCGATATCAACATCATCCAAAACCGTTAATCGTGCAGCACCCATTCCAGTACCGAGCAAAACGATTTCCTTGGCCCTAGCAACCAATCTTTCGTTTAATCGGCCCGAACTAATGACAAACCCAGCATCCTTAATCGCTTGCTTACAAACATCATATGTGACTGAAGAGACACCACCTAATTTACTATCGCTAATCCAAACAACCCCGTCTTCATCTAGAACGAGAGGCATAACTCTGTCACCATCAATTATACAATAGTCATGAACTAGTAAGCCAACATCTGCACCCTTTGAAAAAACCTCTTCGGTAATTTTCCGGTATGGTTCCCAATCTCCATGCTTGGTGCCCGTTACTTTTCTAGTCCAACGCGGAGCGGGAATTGTAATTCCTTCGGCCTCCATGTGGATTTCCTGATAAAATGGTTTAACTCCAAATGAGACTTTATCAGAATTAACTTCGATACGGACAAGTCCCTCAAGACCATCAGGAATAACAAGTTGTGGGATTTTGATTCCGAGAATTGCTGCATGCTTTTGAAGTCTTTCAAGATGTAAATCTAGGTGAAATAAATCACCCTTCCTCGCTCTCACAGTAGTGAAAACAGCACTCTTAGGGCCAACCATCAAAGCAAGTCATCAAGGAATGAAGTATCAATCTTTGGTTTGACAGGAGTATTTGCATTTCCACCAGTTAAGTCATTCATGATATTCTGATTTTGGGGTTGTAAAACAGGTTGTTGAGGCTGATACGTCTCTCGACCATACGGATTAGAATCCATGCGTTGAGCAGCACTGTAAATATCACTAATTTGTGATTGAGATATACCCGGCGGTGGAGTTTGAGGAATTTGGGACATGATAGGATCAACATCATCCCATGAATCAAAGTCATCTTGAATACCCCAAGTGGCTTCTTGAAGTTCCCATGATTTATTCCTTGACTTTTGATTTCCTCTAGTTCTAACTATTGCTAAAACTAGGAATAGAGCGAGAAGAATCAATCCAGCAGCAATTAGGTTAGGCGGGGTTAGAAGTGAAGCGAAGTCATTAGAATCATCACTAGGCTGGCTAATTTCTTGCCCAGTAATTGATACAGGGTCAATCTTAACGGGTTGTACTAATTTTCTATTGGTGAAATCATCGAATGGAGAGACTGCGATATACCAGCTAGAATCATTTGTTAAATCTTCAAAATTATCACTAGAAATTAACAGGGAATTTGAAGCACTTACCTCTTGAACAAATGTAGCATCATCGGTAAAAGAAAAGTCTTCGGTTGAGATGTAGATTTGATATCCTCTTACATTACCATCATTAGAGTGCTCCCAAGAAGCGAAAATCTTGTTTTCCTCTACCCATGTTAACGAAAGGTCATCAACAGGCTCTAGATAATCTCCACTACTATCATAACCATCATTCTTTGATTGATTAGAAACCACATTCAAATTTTGTTCATATGCATTTCCTGCTGAATCTCGAACTACTACCGCAACCCATATTTCTAGACCAGTTACAACAGGTTGATTGCCATCGACTAAATCTATAACCAGTGGTAATTCCGGATTTCTTGAAAGTACTGCGATTGGATAAGTAGGGCCATCACTACCGGTATTAACTCCTTGGAATGACCATGTTGCAGCATATATCTCGTATGATTCGACATCACTTACGTCACTAAGATCAAAATCAAGAAGTAGTGCCGAACCATTATCCAAAGGCCTATCTGTTAATCTAATATTATCCATTCTTTCAGGTGGAGTGGTGTCCTGAATGTTGTTGATAGGAGTGGTAGAGGCTTGAACTAGGTCAGTAAGGTGGACATTTCCTTTGATATCGTGAACAGTAACGGTTGCAAATAATTCAATATCTGGCTTGATTAATTGAGGTGTTGTTTGTGTCAAATCTATAATTCCATCTTGATTTCCATACAGCGCTGTAGATATTGTCAACTGGATTGGATTTTTATCTTCATCAATCCATTGCTTATCTATCTTCAAGCATCCACATCTAGCCTCATCATCGCCAAATTCGAACCATGCTTCTGTCAAGTCTTCAACAGGCTGGTCTGCAACCCAAACAATGTAATATGCAAAATCATCAGCATTAGAAATTGTCCAGATAACATCAATTGCAGTTCCGTCGTCATTTGGATGGTCAAATGCGGTTATAGTTCCAATTCTATCAGGAATATTTCCTGACCCGACAGTATTTCTAAATGGGGTGACTTCAACAATTTCAACATCGATAAGATCAACATTTAGCCAATCATCATATGCTACAACCGCAACGAGGTATGACTGTCCATCTTGAAGAGAAATACCATCATAACCATCAATTATTGTAGATTCAGTAGAACAATCATCAATAATTTCTGCTTGAGAAAAACCGGCATCATCCAAAGGTAAACCAACAACGGTAATACTCGGCGTGTTCTCTCTAATCCATACTGCATAGAAGGCGCAATCGTCTGCAGTACTGACGTCCCAAGAGATTGTAACTCTGCCACCATCATCATTTGGTGTATCTACTGCTTCAACATTTTCCAATTTAGGTGGAGGAGTAAGATCATTTAGGCCACCGGTTGGAACTACAGGACCAATAATTGTAGCATTTAGAAGGTCCTCTTGCCCGGCCTGATCGACACAAGTTAGGCCTATCCAGTAAGGTCGACCTGGGTTTAGATTTAGTATGGTTGAGTTACCTTCACTCGGAGGTAATGATTCATCATAAGTAAGTCCTAGAACATCATTTATTTCTACGGTTGAAGTGTATATGTTTGTAAAGGCTAAATCAAGTGCAGTACATCTCTTCCATTCCAAGTCTAGGTCTCCATCATCTCCACCTTCATGTGGACCAGCTTGTGCCCATTCGGGCGGGTTTGGAATTTCATCACTAGGTGAGGCGGGCCCTATCGGCTGCGAAGGAATTCCCAAACGCCCATCGTTGTATTCTACAACAACCAACGCATAGTATTCTATTCCATTTTCAAGAGTTTGACCATTCGCAGTAGTGACTTCGCTTTGCAATCTACTGTGCAGTGAGATTGCTTTGTCAATTTGTCTTCCACTAAGATCTGCTTCTGTAATTTCTGCTCCATTATTAAATGGACCTTCGTTGACATAAATCAAATATCTTGAGAAGTCGTCATCGTGAACTAGAGTCCAAGATGCAGTTAGTGTTTCACCGCCATCATCAGGTCTGTCAATTAAATCAACCATATTGACAGGTGTTTCTAATTTGATGTAGTCATATGTTAATCTAATTTGTAGTGAACCGTTAGTTATTGAACGAAGATTTAGTTGGACAAATTTAGTTCCGTTAATTTGAACAGCATTATTTATTGCAGATTGCATATTTTGCTGAATACTTTGATCATCAGAGAGATTTAGAGTAACATTGTACTTCAGGCTATTTGATTTTGCCCAAGTTGCAGCACCACTAACAGGCGAAGTAAATGCTAAAGGAACTCCTTGGAACAGTAATCCATGTATGCCAGGAGAACCTATGTCGCTATCCAGAGTAATTGAATTGGTAGTATTTGCAAGTTCAATTTCCATTCCGGGGTGAGCCATATCAGTAATATCTTTAGTTACGAGATTGAATCCCATATTTAGTGGGTCAGCCCTTCTTAGTTCGAATCTTTCTACTTCAGTCCATTGTGGATTATTCACCCATCCATAAAGCCCTGAGGTTTCGGTAGTAATCCAGACATTTTCTGATGTAATTGTACCACCACTAATCTCATCATCAGGTAATATGAAAGCCTTAATCGAAGAGTGTGAAGCGGTTCTGGCTTCGATAATAGTTGCGATATTATTCCCTATTGCAAGTATTTCATCACCATTACTCACCATTCTTTCAATAGGCCAACTAGGTATTTGCCATGAAGCACCTCCATCTTCAAATTGAGAATTCAAACCATTCCAATGTGTCAATGGTCCTACATCAGTCGCTATGTGTAAACCCCACCAATCACTAGCTACTGCGGTAACAGTGTTTGATGGTAATTGATCAAAACGATGAGTTTGAATAACTAGTCCAGTATTTCCGTCTATACTACTTATTCCTGGTCTTTCACTACCTGCTCCATCATGGCTAACGTGAATCTGAACATTTCCGACGTTATCAAAGGTTTTTATCAGACCCCAAGAGGATGTACCTAACATTCCATTCGCACCTGTTAAAACGCTTGATGTGCTATTCAAGGTATTCATTCGTGCAAGTCCAGACGGTGTTGCAGCCCACAAATAAGGAGATTCAAATACCATATCTTCGACCAAGTTCGAAGGCAATCCATCCGTGGTTGTTAATGGGTTTAGCCAGTCATTGTTTTGTAATGACCACCTTCCAATTCCGCCATTAGTTGCGATATATACAACATCAGAGCTTACTTCAATACCATTAACTATATTCGATGGAAGACCAGCAAGAAGTCTGCCATTGCCGAATGTATCGGTGGTGGTATCAAAAATTTGAACTCCGGCAGAAGATCCAAAGTTACCTTGTAAACCGATAATTAGGTCTGTTCCCACCAATTTTAACCCATCCATGTTATTGTGTAAAGCTCCTTGCATAGGCAGCAATTGACCAGTTAATGTATCTAATTTCATGAGTCCACTTGGATAGGTAGAAATGTAAAGATTGGTTCCAACAAGTTGAGTATCTGCGGCTCTAGAGTTTGCTGGTAGCGTCCAGCCGTACTGCCATTCAACATCTCCTGTTGAGGTCCTTTCTCCTTGCAATACGCCAGCACCAGTCGATTGACCGAATCCGACATTTTCTCCGATTGTAGTTACCCAAACGTGAGTGTTATTTCCAGTCATTGTTGTTACTTGACCACTAACTAATCCCGGTAGATTGTACATTACAGATTGCCCATTTGGACCCAATGTGTCAACATGGCTGTAACCAGAAGATCCTCCAGCTTGTCCTATTAACCATTCATTTCCTAACCACTGGAATGACGTAACAGAAGATCCTTGGCCATTGAAATTAACTTGACTTGTACTCGCTCCCGATGTAGTGATTAAAGAATATCCGCCACCTATTACATTCGAACCTTCTTGACCTAGACCATGTCCAACAATTAGCTTGCCGGAATCATATCCAATTGCATCCCACCAGATTCTATCACTAGGTAGGTTGTGAGTCTGTGTAGTAATGTCTGGAAGCCACTGACTGGATGAGAAACTGTACTTTTTGATTGGCTCCTCATCAGAATAGAATGCAACATACAGAGTATCGGTTGAGGTGTCACAAGCCACTCCGGAGACTCTACCTTCGCCGAGTGTTGCACGGGTAAATGTACCAGTTATGGTGGAAGTAGCTAAGTCTAATTGTTCAATACCACCATCAGCGTCATAGATTCCGACATTGAGTACTCCCCCACATTCAGCCATGGTTATTGGATAACCGCGCTGAATGCCGCCTTGACCTTGAGAGCCGAACACGTTCCAAGATGAACCGTTCCAGTGAGAAATAGCACCACCTTGGAAACCTTGCCAACCCGAGCCGTCACCGCCTCCAATTACTAAGTCAACACCATTGGTCCAAATTTCATAAATCTCTTCTCCTGCATTATTTGGTAGACCATTTCCTTCTTCCCAAGTAGGTAGCCAAGATCCAGCATTAGGGTCAAATCTTGCAACACCATCTTCGGTTGCGAATAGAACTTCACCGTTATACTCAATAATCTCTCTTATCGGGAAATTTAGACCATCATCACTATCCCAAGAGCCGAGTAATGAATTATTTTGGGCATAAAGTTCTAGTCTATTTTCACCCCAAGAAATCCACATTTGGCCGTTATTTGTTTGGTGTGCAGTTACTCTATCGACTTGACCTGACGGCAAAATATCAGCGCCCCAATCATCGTTGAGAATATCCCATTGTGCTATACCACCTCTTCCATCGTAATAGTCAGGGAATCCACCATTAGAAGCAACACTAACCATGATAGTATCCCCGACAAGACCCATGCCCCATGCATCCCCTGAATTATCATCCAATTGAATTCCTGCATCGACGTTTGATAGTCCAGTAAAGTTAGCCACATCAATACGATATACGCTATTACTGCTACTGCCTTGATGATAGTACATGATGTTGTTGTGTATTGTCATTTGGTATGGATCACCATTTCCAAGGTATAATTGGTCATTCTTTTCGATATCATAAATTTCGGTCTGGTTGATTACATCAATTAGTTGGAAACCGTCATCGCC
>MDTE01067676.1_pt1 | contig 10585 bp, 12 predicted proteins | sample 811231 | NCBI WGS metagenome assembly MDTE01 (sample SAMN05326651, study PRJNA326480) | marine metagenome | isolation source: seawater | place: Indian Ocean: Red Sea | collected 2010 | reverse complement strand
CCTGCCTTTTCAGAGACTATTGCTGCTTCTCTTTTAGAAAGATAATTTAATAAACTAGATTTACCTACATTAGGGGGTCCTACTATTGCAACTTTAAAACCTTCTCTAATTATTTCTCCGGTCTTGTCATCATCTAACGTTTTTTCAATTTCATTTTTAATTTTTTCAATATTTAATTTTAATGATTTTGAAATATCTTCTGGCAAATCCTCTTCTGGAAAATCAATTTTTGCTTCAATTTCACCGAGAGCTTTTATTAATTCATCCCTCCATAAGGTAAATTTGTTAGATGTCTCGCCAGACATTATTCTTAATGCCTGTTTTCTTTGTAATTCTGTTTCAGCAGCAATTAAATCGCCAATACTCTCTGCTTTTAACAAATTGATTTTATTGTTTTGAAAGGCTAGTTTTGTAAATTCTCCTGGTTCAGCAATCCTACAATCGTCAATTTTTTCTAGAATTTTGTGTAGCTCATTGACAACTGCTTTACTACCATGGGTATGGAGTTCTACCATGTCTTCACCTGTGTAGCTATTAGGACCCTTAAACCAGATAACAATTCCTTCATCTATAAGTTCTTGTGTTTCTGGATTTATAAACTTTTTTAAAGTTGCAACTCTTTCCTCAGGAAATCTTCCATTAGTAATTGATTTCAATATATCTTTAGCTTTGACGCCCGAGACTCTAATAACTGCAATTCCTGATATACCGGGTCCAGATGATAAAGCATAAATCGTCATATTTAATTATTTTTACTTTTAAAAATATTATATAGTTTTTTTATGATTATTTGGATAGCATCATATCCCAAAAGCGGTAATACTTGGGTTAGGTCATTTATTTCAGCTATTTTAAACGATAAAAATGGTAATTTTTCATTTAATGATCTTATCACAATACCCCAATATCCTATAAGGCAGCAATTTGAAGGTTTTTTGAGCGATTTTTCTAATATAAATATTATAAAAAAAAATTGGATATCAACTCAAGCAAAAATTAACTTAGATAAAAAGAATAAATTTCTTAAAACTCATCATGTTAACTGCAAAATTGACAATGACTCTTTTACAAATTTTGATAATACGCTTGGTGTAATTTATATTGTTAGAGATCCTAGAAATGTAATTACATCCCTTGTAAACCACTATTCATTAAAAAACCATTTAGAGGCTAAAGACTTCTTATTTGAGGAAAAAAATTGGCTTGGATTTAAGAAAGAAGAAAATAAAGTTAAACTAACAAGATTTCCTACTTTAATAAGCTCTTGGAAAACAAATTATAACTCATGGAAGAATACAAGAGAAAATTTATTAATAGTTAAATATGAAGATCTGGTCTCTAATCCAAAATCTGAATTTGGAAAAATAGTAAATTACCTCGAGCAAATTTTAAAATTAAATTTTGATAAAACAAAGATAGAGAATGCTTTATCTACAACATCATTTGAAACTTTAAAAAAAAAAGAAATTAATGAAGGATTTATTGAAGGAGCTAAGGATAAAGTAGGAAAGGGGAATAAAAGATTTTTTAATTTAGGACCAGATAACAATTGGGAAAAGCTTGTAAATAAAAATATAGTAATTGAAATAGAGAAAAAGTTTCAATTGGAAATGAAAGAACTCGGTTATTTATAATATGATAATTTGGCTATCATCTTATCCGAAAAGTGGCAATACTTACATCAGATCCTTTCTAAGTGCTTATTACTTTACAAATGATGGAATATTTGACTTTAATTTATTAAAATTTATTGAGCAATTCCCTGATAAACAATTTTTTAATGGTTTTGTAAAATCAAAAGAAGAAGCATCTAAAAAATGGCTTCAATTACAAAAAGAGATTGTAAAATCAAAAAAAGTAAAGTTTCTCAAGACGCATTCAGCTTACGGATCATATGATAACAATCCATTTACAAGCTCAGAAGTAACTATTGGTTGCGTATACATTGTTCGTGATCCAAGAAATGTGGTTTCCTCTTTAATGAATCATTTTTCGTATAAAAAAGAAGATGCTCTGGCTATGTTACTAGACGAAAATAGGGGGATAAAATCTAAAGATAATAACTATGCTACTTACACATTTTTAAGCTCATGGTCTAATCATTTCAAATCATGGTCTAATATAAAAAGTTTTAAAACCATTTTAATTAAATATGAGGATTTAGAAAAAAATAATCAGAATATTTTCAAAAAATTAATTCAATTTGTAAATTCATTATTGAATAATAATCAAGGTATAGACTATCAAAAATTTAATAACGCTTTAAAAACAACTAGCTTTAGTTTCTTGAAAAAAAGAGAGAGAGAAACAGGATTCCTGGAGGCAATGTTTTCTGAAGAGAGAGATGAAAAAATTCCTTTTTTTAATTTGGGTTTTCAAAATCAGTGGAAAAAAAATTTAACTGATGATGTTATTAAAAAAATTGAAAATAAATTTCAAAAAGAGATGAGGGATCTAGATTATTTATAATTAGTTTTAATATTAACCTGGCTTATTCATTGAATTAAAAAATTCAGCATTACTTTTAGTATTTTTTAGTTTTGAATTAATAAATTCAATTGCATCCATAGATCCCATTGGAGCAATTATTCTTCTAAGCACGTTCATTTTTTGTAAATCATTTTTATCAAAAAGAAGTTCTTCTCTTCTGGTTCCTGATTTTGTAATATCAATTGCAGGGAATATTCTTTTTTCTGAAATTTTTCTATCTAATATAGTTTCACTATTTCCAGTTCCTTTAAACTCCTCAAATATAACTTCATCCATTCTACTACCGGTGTCTATTAATGCTGTTGCAATAATTGTTAATGAACCGCCTTCCTCTATGTTTCTTGCTGCTCCAAAAAACCTTTTTGGTCTCTGAAGAGCATTAGCATCTACACCTCCTGTTAATACTTTTCCAGAACTAGGGACGACAGCATTATATGCTCTTCCTAGTCTGGTAATTGAGTCTAGTAAAATGACCACATCTTTTTTATGCTCTGTTAATCTTTTTGCTTTTTCAATCACCATCTCAGCTACAGCAACGTGCCTCTGGGCTGGTTCATCGAAGGTTGAGCTAATTACCTCACCCTTAACTGTTCTTTGCATATCTGTAACTTCCTCTGGCCTCTCATCAATCAACAAAACCATTAAATAACATTCTGGATGATTTGCTGTAATAGCATTCGCAATGCTCTGCAAAATCATAGTTTTTCCTGCTTTAGGAGGTGAAATTATTAATGACCTTTGTCCTTTTCCTATTGGGCTTACTAAATCAATTAATCTTGGGGTCAAATCTGGATTTTTTTCAGTCTTATTTTTTTCAGACTCCATTACTAGCTGACTGTTTGGATACAGTGGTGTTAGGTTATCAAACGCAATTTTATGTCTTACTTTTTCGGGTTCTTCAAAATTTATTTTACTGACTTGAAGTAATGCAAAGTATCTTTCACCATCTTTAGGGGCTCTTACTGGTCCTTCAACAGTATCGCCCGTTCTCAAACCAAACCTACGTATTTGGCTAGGACTAACGTAAATGTCATCTGGTCCAGGTAAATAATTTGACTCCATCGCTCTAAGGAAACCAAAGCCATCTTGTAGAAGCTGAAGCACTCCTCCACCAGTAATTTCTTCGCCCTTTTCAGCGTGTTTTTTTAATATCGCAAAAAGTATTTCTTGTCTTCTTAAAGTGCTGGCGTTTTCAATACCAAGTTTTTCAGCTTCTTCAATAAGCTGTTCTGATGTTTTTCCTTTTAATTCTTGAATGTTCATGGGGATTTTGTTTAGGTAAATCTAATATAGTGGGATATTTATAAATTACAAGCTATAAAGGTTTAATTATTACAATAAATACTATCAATATTAACAATAAAGTAGGTGCTTCATTTATAAATCGGTAAAATTTAGCTGATTTAGTGTTTGTTCTATTTTTTAGATGTATTAGACATTTTCCCAAATATTCATGGTAAATGGATAATATAATAACTAGAACAAGTTTAATTTGCATCCACAAACTTGTTAATACATCTAGTCCATTTAAATAAATCAATACAATTCCAAATAGCCAAGAAAATATCATTGCTGGCCTCATTATGTAGTTATAAAGGCGCTTCTCCATAATTTCAAAGATACTGGTGGTCTCTATTTTTTCAAAATTTTCGACGTGATATACAAAAATTCTAGGTAAATATAGCAGGCCTGCCATCCAAGAGATCACTGCTATTAAATGAAGAGATTTTATAATTAAATATAAATTCATTAATTTAAATATTTTTTAACAAGATGCTCTAATAATTTGATATGATCATCATTGTCGTTTAGACAGGGTATAAATCCAAATTTTTCCCCTCCAGATTTTTCAAAACTTTCTTTTCCTTGTATAGATATTTCCTCAAGTGTTTCCACACAATCTGAAGCAAATCCTGGTGAAATTACCAAAACTTTCTTTGCCCCTTCTTTTGGAAGCTTCTCAAGAGTTTTGTCAGTATAAGGTTGAAGCCATTCTTCAGGTCCAAAACGTGATTGAAAAGTTGTAATAATTTTAACTTCCTTAAACTTTTCAGAAATTAACCTTGAAGTTTTTTGACAATAACAATGATATGGATCTCCCTTATCAAAATATTTCTTTGGTATTCCATGATAAGATGCAACGATTAAATCTGGCCTCCAGTTTATTTCGTTTAGCTTTTTGTTAATACTTTTTACAATAGCATCTATATATAATGGTTCAGACTCATAATGTGGAACTATTTGTATTGCTGGTTGCCACCTCATCTTCATTAATGTTCTAAATACCTCGTCACACACTGTGGCAGTGGTTGGTGATGCATATTGTGGATATAATGGTAAAATAATTAATTTTTCACATCCTTCTTTATGCATTTTTTCTATTTTACTTTTTATCCCTGGGTTTCCATACCTCATTGCAAAATCAACTATTAAATCTTTATTTTTTAACTTATCGCTTAGTTTTTTCGATTGTTTTTCTGTAAAATATCTAAGTGGAGACTTATTAACTTCTTTCATCCATATTTCTTTATAGGCTTTTGCAGTTTTTGAAGGTCTAAATGTAAGAATGAATAGATTTAATATAATTTGCCATAACAGCGGATTTACTTCTATCACTCTTTTATCCGATAAAAATTCTTTAAGATATTTTCTGATATCCCACCAATTAGTCGAGTCTGGTGTGCCCAGGTTAATTAATAAAACTCCTATTTTTCCGAAATTTATCTTTGGATGGTCTTCTTTCATTTATAGCCTTTCACAAAATCTACTAATTTTTTAATTCTTTCCGGATTTGTTTCCGGCACCACACCATGTCCTAGGTTGAAAATATAATTATGATTTCTAAATATTTCTAGATAATTTCTAGCACTCTTTAACATTTTATCTTCCTCTAATAGTAGATGTGCTGGATTCATACCGCCTTGAATAGGAATATTAATATTATCAGCAATGTTTTTTGGGTCTGTTTCATAATCAATGTTAATTGCGCTTGGTTTAACAATATCACAAAATTCCTTATAAGATTTTATACCCCGTGGAAAACAAATTACCTGTACACCTAAGCTTTTAACATATTCGACAAGCTCTATGGTTGGTTGATATATATATTTTTCATATTTATCTTCAGTTAATAATCCCGCCCAGCTATCAAATATTTGTATTAATGAGGCTCCATTATCAATTTGATTTTTAATGTGTAGTTTTTGCGTAGCAATAATTTTTTCGAATATTTTTTTTTGGTCTGGGGTATTAAATATATTTTCATCAACCTTTTTTTTTGGCGATGTTCTGTTCAACATATAAACAAATAACGTCCATGTAGCGCCAATAAATCCTATTAAGTCTTTGTTATTCATAGAACTGTCTTTTGAAGTAATATTTATTAATTGATATACAGGGTTAAGCTTATTTTGAATTTCGTTATCTGATGTATTGATAATCTTTTCTATATTTAATTCACCCAATTGTGGCCCTAAGTTTTTAACAAACTTTAATTCTTGTCCTAAAGCATAAGGTATTAAAAGAATATCAGAAAATATAATAGCTGCATCTATTTTAAATCTTTTTAATGGTTGTAAAGTTATCTCTTTTGACAGTTCTGGATTTAAACAAAGATTTATGAAATCAGTATTTTTCGACCTAATTTCTCTGAACTCAGGTAGATATCTGCCCGCCTGTCTCATAAACCATACTGGAGTAGAGTCTATTTTCTTTTTATTAATACAATCCTTAAGTATACCCATATAAAATATAATAATTCCTTTTTATTTATATTATTATCCTGTGAATTAGTTTAATTAAATTTGATACACTTTTTTCCACAATTTTAATCACAGTTATAATGCTCAAAATATATTGATTTATCTGAATTTTGATTAAACTTAACAATTTTATTGATCATTAATATATTTTTTTCACATGTTTAAATGTGTTAATAATTATTTGTAAAAAATGACATTTTTGTTCTTTTTTTTCAATAAGTCATATTATGTCTAAAAAATTAAAGATTATACATGAGTAATACACACAATATTTACCTAGTTTCTGACTCAACGGGGGAAACGCTTGAAAGAATTTTTATAGCCCTAAGAGCACAATTTGAAAAATTTGATCATAATTTATTTCATTTTTCATTCACAAGAACAGAAAATCAAATATCAAAAATACTTGATGATGCAAAAAAAAAGCAAGATTCAATAATCCTATACACTATTGTTGATAACAAGCTTGCCAAATATCTATCACAAGAAGCAAACAAAAAAAACATACCTTGTTTTGGAGTTTTAGGAGATTTAATAATTAACTTTTCAAAATTACTAAACCAAAAAGCCACTAACATTCCAAGCGGACAACATGTTTTAAATGAAGAATATTATAATAGAATTGAAGCTATACAATTTACAATGAATCATGACGACGGTAATTCATTAACAGACGTTGAAAAATCTGATATTATTTTATTGGGTGTTAGCAGGACCAGCAAAACTCCAACATCAATCTATCTTGCTAATAGGGGCTTTAAAACATCTAATATTCCTCTAGTTAATGAAAGATCTATACCTGAAAAATTAAAAGAAAATCCCAAGATTTCTTGTATAGTTGGATTAGTAGCTGAGCCAAATAGACTTTATGATGTTAGAAAGAACAGGCTTACATCAATAAAGGAAAAAGATAAAACTAATTATATAAATTTAGAAAAAATACAAGATGAGTTAAATAATTCAAAAAAAGCATTTAAAAAATATCAATGGCCAATTATTGATGTAACAAGAAAATCTGTAGAGGAAACTGCGGCATCAATAATAAAAATTCATGAAATATACTCAAGTGAAAAATGAAATAATATTAGCCTCCAAAAGCAAGGTAAGAAAAGAAATTTTAGAAAAGAACTTTATTGATTGTAAAGTAATAGCATCAAACTTGGACGAAGAACCTATTAAGGAAAGTTTAATTAAAAATGGAGCATCTCCTGAGTTGATTAGTAAAAATTTAGCAGAACTAAAAGCAATAAAAATAAGCAATTTAAATTTAAACGATATAGTTTTAGGAGCAGATAGTGTAATTGATTTAGAGAACAATATTATTTCTAAACCTAAAAATAGAGATGAGGCCTTAGAGATACTTAAAAAATTGAATGGTAAAGAGCATCAACTTATAAGCTCAGTATCATTAGTAAAAAATGGTACCATGATATGGAATTATACTGACAAAGCTAAGTTAACTATGAAACAATTTAATTTGGAGGAATTAAAAGAATACTTGTCCAAAATTTCAGATAAGGCTTTATATTCATACAATGTTTATCAAATAGAGGGCGAGGGTAAAAACTTGTTTTCAAAAATAGAAGGAGATAAAGACACAATAATGGGTTTGCCTATTAAGAAAATTACAGAATATTTAAGGAACTTATCATGAAAAAGTATTCAGTTATTGGGAATCCTTTAGAGCACTCATTATCACCAAAAATACATAATTATTGGTTTAGAGAAAATAAAATTAATGCAATTTATAATAAAGAAACTCTCTTAGATAAAGATTTAGAAAATTTTATAAAAAAAATTAAAGATAAGAAAATCCACGGTGCGAATGTTACTGTTCCTTTTAAAGAAAAAATAATTAAGTTTATAGATATATTATCCAAAGAAGCAAAGGATGCTAACTCAGTAAATACAATTTACATGTCCGATAATAATATTATTGGACACAACACAGATATTGCAGGTTTCTATCTTTCTTTAAAGTCAGAAAATATAAATCTTAAAGACCAAAATATCTTAATTTTAGGAGCTGGAGGCGTCACACCTTCAATAATATTAGGTTTGAGAATGATGAGAGTTAAAAAAATAACAGTTACTAATAGGACAAAAGAAAAAGCATTAAAATTAAAAGAGAGATTTAGTTATATTGATGTTTCGGAATGGGGAGAGGCTGTAAAAGCAAATTCAATAATCAACACTACTAGTGTAGGTTTAAAAAATACAGATAAAATCCAATTAGATGAAAGTTTATTTAAATCAGATACTTTTTTTTATGATGTTATATATAATCCAAGAGAAACAAATTTCATAAAAAAGGCAAGAAATAAAGGCTGTGTAGTTCAAAACGGTTTAATGATGTTTATAAATCAAGCAGCCGAATCTTTTAAAGCCTGGCATAACGTTTTGCCAAACATAGATAAAAAATTGATTGAATTCCTTCAAAATGATTAGAATTGCAATAGTTGGAGAAATAGGATCTGGGAAAACATTTGTAAGTAAATTTTTTAAATATCCGTTATTCAATGCGGACAAAGAAGTAACTAAAATTTATAAAAGCAATAATAGATGTTTCAAAAAATTAAAAAAAGAATTTCCTAAAAATATAACAAAGTTTCCAATAAATAAATCTGAACTAAGAAATATTATTAATAAAAAAAATATTAAAATTATATCAAATATAGTTCATCCCTATGTCAGATTAAGCCTGAGAAATTTTTTAAAAAGAAATAATCATAAAAAATTCGTTGTTCTTGATATACCTTTGCTTATTGAGAATAAATTAAATAAAAAATCTGATATTTTAGTTTTCGTTAGAACACCAAATAAATTAATAGTAAAACGCCTTAAAAAAAGAGGAAATTATAATAAAAGAGTTATAGATATTTTAAAATATCAACAACTAGATAAAACTAAAAAACTGAAATCATCCAAATTTGTTATTGATAATAGTTTTAATAAAGTAAATATAATAAAACAAATTAATAAAATTAAAAAAAAAATTAATGAAAGAAATAGTTTTAGATACTGAAACAACCGGAATAAAGATATCAGAAGGACACAGAATTGTTGAAATTGGCTGTTTAGAACTTGACAATCTAATTCCAACAAAAAACAAATTTCATTGTTATTTAAATCCAGAAAGAAAAGTTTCGGAAGATGCCTTCAAAGTTCATGGTTATACAGATGAATTCTTATCTAAACAAAAAAAGTTTTCAGAAATCGTTGATGAATTTTTAAATTTCATCAATGGAAAAAGATTAGTAATTCACAATGCTGAATTTGATATGTCTCATTTAAATAATGAATTAAAAATACTTGGTAAAGAAAAAATAAAAGAGGAAGTTTTAGACACTTTACAATTTGCAAGAGATAAATTTCCTGGCTCTGGAACAAGCCTTGATGCATTATGCAAAAGATATAATATTGATAATTCAAGAAGAGAAAAACATAATGCAGTTATAGATTGTGAATTGTTATATAAAGTTTATATCAATCTTTTAGACCAGAAAGAACCATCCCTAGATCTTAATGTTGAAAGTGAAACAAGTAGTGAGCTTTATGACAATTCAAAAATAAAATATTTTAAAAAAATTATTAAACCTACAGAAAAAGAATTAGAGTTACATAAAAAATTTTTAAAAAAAGAAATTAAAAAAAATTATTTTAATTAAACTTTTCGTTGTATAATTTTTCGAAATCTACTTTCTTTTCAAACTTTAATTCTGGGTATCCTGAAACTTTAATAAGATCTAAAAAAATTTTTTCAATTTTTGGATAGACAACTTTTTGTAAATCGCATAAAACTATTTTTCCAACTACACTTTTATCACTAACCTTATCATCTATAGTAATTACAGATGAATATTTTATTTCAAAGAAAGCCTTTTCATCACTATCTTTCTTATCTTGTAATGTTAGTTTTGTAGTTACCTCCAAAGCTTTATTTTTAAGTGCAATGGACGATATGTCTATATCCATCACATAGTTTGTTAAATTTTGTCTTACAAATGTCAGAGTAGAAGCGCTGGGTGTCTCAATAGAGAGATCTTTAATATACTCTAAAATAATTTTATATTTTTCCTGATTATTTTCAGTCATCTAAATCTTTATACTCTCCCTCAATAAAATCTTTACCTTTAAAATCATTTTTTTTGTTTTTTTTTTCGAATGTTCTAAAAATTAGCTTTCTTGTTGGGGGAAAAATAATTAGAAAACCAAGTAAATCTGTCGCAAAACCAGGTAATATTAAAAAAATAGCTCCAATTGCAATTAATGCTCCAGATATTAATTCATATGCTGGCATTTCATTTTTTACCATTTTTCTTAGCCCATGGTTT
>MDTE01029512.1_pt1 | contig 10585 bp, 9 predicted proteins | sample 811231 | NCBI WGS metagenome assembly MDTE01 (sample SAMN05326651, study PRJNA326480) | marine metagenome | isolation source: seawater | place: Indian Ocean: Red Sea | collected 2010 | reverse complement strand
GATGGCAACGTTGACAGCGGCTTCGACCTGGATGGTGACGGAGTTCCCGGCGACCCCTGCGGCGAAGACTGCAACGATGCCAACAGCAGCATCTACCCCGATGCCTGGGATGACTGCTCCGACGACGTGGACTCGGACTGCGACGGGGTGGTCAACGATGACGGCGCCGGCCCCTATGAGATGTATGAGACGGACCTCACCTCCGAGGGCTATGACATGAGTAGCCTTGGGCCACAGCTTTCTGTCGGGACGGGCACCTGTGGCTTTACTGCTATCGGTGCAGACTTCCACCTCGCGCCGGGTAGCGGGGCGGTGACTGGCGTCTTCTCGTCCACAGAAGATGTAATGGACATCTACACCATCGACACCAGCTTCTCAGGCAACACCCTGGTACTTGCGGGGTTCCTGCTGCTGGACAGCCTCCCGGTGGGCTGTGGCGAGGGCGAGATCTCCTGGACCGCCAATCAACCCATCACGGTGACCGCTGATATCGACGGACAGACCTACACGTCAACAGGCAATACCGGCTCGCTTCCGTTCAGCCTGGCTCTGACTGAGATCTTCGACATCGAGTACTTGATTGTCGTCGAGCCCGCCTCGTCCTTCGTGCCGACCGCTGATGGCCAGTGCACCTACGACTACACGCTCAACTTCGAGATTCCCTAGAGACCTCGAAAACAAACACACCAACAAGCCCCGGTCACCCCGGGGCTTGTTGCGTTCTGGGGCTACAGGGTGTGACGCTAGCTAGCCCAAAGCGGACAGGGGCCTAGAACAGACGCTTGCGCTGCGAGGAGGAGGCGATGCCCAACATGTCGCGATACTTGGCGACGGTTCGCCGGGCAATCTTGATGTTCTCCTCACCCAGTAGCTGAACGACCTTCTGGTCGCTGTAGGGCTTCCGGGGGTTCTCGTCGCCGATAATGGCCTTGATACGCTGCTTGACCATCTCAGAAGCCACAGAATCACCATCATCACGCTGGATGCTGCTGTTGAAGAAAAACTTCAGCGGGAAGATCCCGTGGTGCGTGTGGACGTACTTGTTGGACGTCACTCGCGACACGGTGCTCTCGTGCATGCTGATGTCCTCGGCAACATCACGCAGGATCATGGGCTTTAGTTCTTTGATGCCGTTGTCGAAGAAGCCACGCTGCTGCTTCACGATGCTCTCCGTCACCTTGTAGATGGTGCGCTGCCGCTGGTAGATGCTTCGGATCAACCACTGAGCGGAGCGGAGCTTGTCCTGAATGTACTCTTTGTCGCCCTTGGCCGCACCAGTCAAGACCTGCCGATAGTACGACGACACGCGCAGACGGGGCACTCCGTCCTCGTTGAGCTGGATGATGTACTCGTCACCCGACTTGATCACATAGATGTCAGGCGTGATGTAACGAGCCTCTTCATTGCCGTACTCCCGACCAGGCTTGGGCTCCATTTCGGCCAGAGTCCGTACCGCATCGATCACGCGCTGATACGAGACACCGAGCTTTCGAGCGATGGGCTTGTAGTCTCGTTTTTCGACCCGATCCATGTGGTCTTCAATCACAGCACGCAAGACACGGTCGTCGGGATGGTTGACCCGAGCCTGAATCAACAGACATTCCTGAAGGTTGCGAGCCCCTACACCCAGGGGATCCAGCGACTGAACGAGCGCGAGCGCATCCTCGAAGAGCTCTAAGGGAGCAGAACGTGCCTCTGCCATCTCTTCAATGGGAATCCGGAGGTAACCGTCGGGACCCAGGTTGCCCACGATCGCCGCTGCCGCTGCCCTCTCCTCCTCCGGCGCGGCTGCCATCTGCAACTGCCACATCACATGCTCAGAGAGCGACTGCCCACGCGTCAGTGTCTGGTCGTATCCCGGCAGGTCATCAAAGTCCCGCCGGATCTCCGCACCCGTACGACGGCTTGACTGGAAGTCATCCAGGTAGCGCTCCCAGTCGATGTCGGTTTGGTCTTTGTTCCCCTCAGCGTTGGGGTCTTCCGGCTTTGCCTTCTCTTCCTTGGCGCCGGCCTTGGCGAGCGGATCTTCACGCTCCTCGTGCAACTCTTCGAGCACAGGATTCTCTACGATCTCGTTACCGATAAGCTCGGCGAGCTCTAGGTGATTGAGCTGCAGGAGCTTGATGGCTTGCTGCAGCTGCGGTGTCATCACCAGCTGCTGAGTCATCTTCAGCTGCTGTCGGAGCTCCAGACCCATTGAGACCTCGAAAAGATGCGAAAGCACAATATTTTCAGCAAGTTAGAGCCAATACTGGCCCGTAAGTATGCTAACAACGGCCCTAGCGCCTGTCAAAGTTCATGCGAAACCTGGAACGATTGGTGCATGGCGACAACTGCGAGGCCTCCAATTGGGCCGAGCCCAACGCTCAGGTCGCAGCGGGACGTCTATACAGGGACGAAGTGGTCATCACTTCCGATGACGGGCCATCGAAAACGACTCGGCCATCCACCAGGAGCAACGCCCGATCACAGAGACACAGCACATCTTCGTGGGAGTGATCCGTAACCAACAAAGAAACATCGCTTGGCACGCCCGACAAACCGACCTTCAATGCCGCCCTTCCCTCAGGATCAAGCCCTGCAAACGGCTCGTCCAGCAGCAGGACTCGAGGACGAGCCAACAAGGCGCGAGCGACCTCCACACGCCTTCGTTCGCCTCCCGAGAGGACGCCAGCATTACGCTCTTGCAGATCCTCCAGGTTCCAATGCCGGAGCGCCGAGTCAACAGCGGCACTCACATCCAAAGCCCGCTGAGCCCCAAACCGATGACTCGCTTTACGGGGCCCGCCATGTTGGGCAGCAGGAGACAGGGCGCCGGCCTCCAAGTTGCCGCGAACGCTCAGGTCAGCAAACACCGTCGGCTCCTGCGACACGTATCCGAGGCCCAGGCGCGCCCGATGGTGTGCCGGCAAACGATCGAGAGTCTCGCGGCCCAACTGAATGGTCCCCGTGCGCGCCGTCAACCGACCAGCGATGACATCGAACAACGTGCTCTTCCCTGCACCGTTGGGGCCCAACAAGGCGACACGTTCTCCCGACCGAAGACGGAGCGAGACATCACGCAGAACGGCTCGTGACCCCCAACCGGCGCTTAGATCGCGAACCACCAGTCGCCCCCGCACACGAGACGACCCCGAGCGAACAACTGCAAGGTCAGAGGGCACTGGGCCTCTTCCCTCCAGCATCACCGCTGGCATTTCCTGGAGACGCCGGGGGATTCGCGACCTGTGCCAGTGTTTCCAAGAGACATCCTCCACAGTTCCAGCCAGCGTCCCCCAGCCAAGTCGCATCGGCGAGAGCCCCCGACCTCAGCCCCTCCGGCACGTCTTCGAGAACGCCAGCCTCCAAGCCCCAGCGTACTCCGAACAGGTGCAACGGCCCGTCGGGCCAGCTGCCATGGGCCGAGGCAGCCTCAATATGGGCCAGGCTCATGGAACCCTTGGTGCCGCTCAGAGACAAGGTCACACCCTCAAAGCGACCCTGGGGCTGACCAGCCTCCCAGGTCCCGACCGCCCGATGAGCGGCGAAGTGCCCCTGACCATGACCGGCCACAGGGCCGCTCCACTGCACCTGCTCGGCCTCCACCGTCCATCCCGCGGGATCCAGTGGAAGGGGGGGGGGCAGCGGCCCAACGTTACAGCCCCAACCTCCACAAACCACCCAGAGTGCACAAACAGCAAGCGCCCGCACCCAACCCCACTGCGAAGGCTGCGATAGCGCAGCGCCCCTCAGAATCGCCAGCGCCTCATCGGCGAGCACGGGCGCCTGCAGCGGTTTGGGGTCCAGCTCGTGCAGATCAAAGCCGTCGGAGCGACCGGCGGCTACCCACACATCGGCACCCTGACGCTGCGCCCACGCCACAACGGCGTCGGGCGCAGCCACCGCCTCGTCCACAAAGGGTCCAGCCCGCCGATGGGGCCCAGAGCCTCGTCCACTGTCGACGAGGACCACGACGCATCCTCCGGACCGGAGATGTTCTGTAGCAGCCCTCCACCCGGCTCGGCCCCGGAAGAACGTCTGCACACCATTGCGACGTCGAAGTCGGGCCACAACCCGTGCTGTACGCGGCAGACCAGGCCATGGAGCTGCGATGACAGCAGAGTCGAGACCACGCTGGCTGAGCACTTGCCCACCAGCCTCCCACGGGCCCAAGTGGGCAGCGAGAACCACGCGCCCCCTCTTGCGAGTCGCACCAGCACCGTCTTTCCAACCTCGTACGTTGAGGGGACAGGGCGCGCCCAACAAGATGGCTAGGTTCCGCCCATAACAGGCTCCGAGTACTGCAGGCGACACACGAACACCGCTTTGCCGAATGCGCCGACGTAGGTCGGAAAAAGGCCAGGCCATTGTGCAAACGAGAGCGCCCAGGGAGACCGAGAGCAGATGCACGAGCAGTGAAGGCAAGAGGGGAACCAGGAAGCCCCCGAGGCGAGCGACCGCTGCCAGCAGCCGATCCGTAGTCTCCCGACGTAGCGAGAGGATGCGATCACTCAGAGATGGCACCGGAACTCAAGACTCGGGCGAGACGCCTCCGGGCGACACCTGGAGCAGTGAACCAGCTAGGTCCGAGTCAGAAGACTTAGCGCCCTTGCCCTTGCCCTTGCCCTTCGCGCCCGCGCGCTTGGGCTTTCCACCGGACTTTGCTGTGGACTTGGGGGCATCCCCTACAGACTCATCTCGACCGCGCCGGTGTTCCAGTGCAGCGCGCACAAAGTGAACGAAGATGGGGTGAGGCCGTGTGGGCTTGCTCTTGTATTCCGGGTGGAACTGGCAACCAAAGAACCACGGGTGGGAGTCCAACTCCACCGTCTCGCAGAGCAGGTCATCGGGGCTCATTCCTGCCGTCTTCAGCCCCGCTTTGTTGAGCTGCTCCCGATACCCGTTGTTGAACTCGTAGCGGTGGCGGTGGCGCTCATCGATCTCCTCCTGACCATAGATCGTGGCAGCCAAGCTCCCAGCCTGGAGCTTGCAAGGGTAGGTGCCCAACCGCATGGTCCCACCCTTCATCGTCACCTCTTTTTGCTCTTCCATGAGGTGGATGACCGGGTGGGCCGTGTCCTCGTCGAACTCGTGGCTATTGGCCTTCTCAAGTCCCGCCACATTCCTCGAGAACTCGACAACAGCTAGCTGCATGCCCAAGCAGATGCCCAGGAAGGGGATGTCGTTCTCACGGGCATGCCGAATCGCCACAATCTTGCCTTCCGTACCCCGCTCTCCAAATCCACCGGGCACCAGGATTGCGTCAACGCCATCCAACTGGTCGACCCGCCCCTGTTCGAGATCGTCAGACGAAATAAAGCGCAGCTCGACACGAGCGCGGTGGGACATGCCGCCGTGAACCAAGGCCTCGTTCAAGCTCTTGTAGGACTCCACCAGGTGGACATACTTGCCCACGATTCCGATCACAGCGTGACCATCGGTGTGGGTGAAGCGATCCACGAGGTCTTCCCACACGGAAAGATCGGGATGGCGGGTCCAGATGTTGAGCTTGTCGCAGAGCTTCTCGCCCAAGCCTTCGCGCTGGAAGACAAGGGGGAGCTGGTAGATGCAAGGCACGTCCGGAGCCGCGATGACGCAGTCGGCCGGCAGGTTACAAAACAGCGCAATCTTGGCCTTGATCTCCGCTGGAAGTTCCCGATCGGAACGGCAGATCAACACATCGGGCTGGATACCAATCTCACGAAGCTCCTTCACGCTGTGCTGCGTGGGCTTGGTCTTGAGTTCGTCCGCCGTCTTGATCCAAGGCACCAACGTGACGTGGGCATAGAGGACATTGCCTTCACCCAAGTCGAACCGCAGCTGACGAATGGCCTCCAGGAAGGGAAGGCTCTCAATGTCGCCTACGGTCCCGCCCACCTCGATGATCAAGACATCGGTCTTGTCCGTAGGCACGCGCAAGATGCGATTCTTGATCTCGTTGGTGATGTGGGGAATCACCTGCACGGTGCGGCCTAGATATTCGCCTCGGCGCTCCTTGCGAATGACCGACTCATAGACCTTGCCCGTCGTGAAGTTGTTGAGCTTGCCCGTGATGGAGTTCGTGAAGCGCTCATAGTGACCCAGGTCCAGATCTGTCTCAGCACCGTCATCGGTCACATAGACTTCACCATGTTGATAGGGGCTCATCGTCCCCGGATCAACGTTGATGTAAGGGTCCATCTTGAGGTGCGCGACTGTCAGGCCGCGGCTCTCCATGAGAGCTCCGATGCTGGCCGACGAAAGGCCCTTCCCCAGGGAAGAGAGCACACCACCTGTCACGAAGATGAACTTCGTCTTCATGTCCTACTCCAGATTGGCCAAAGGCCGGGATTCGAACCGCTCGCCACGGGCTGACCTCGCTGCCTGCCCGAAATCCGCCCCCGAGTATAAAGGACGGATCTCGTCATGGCTCAAGGAGCAAGACGCTCAGAACGACAAAGCCCCCGTCGCCACCAGAAAAGGAAGCTCCGAGGGCCAGTGCAGTTGTAAACGACGCCTTCGCTGAAGCCTATCGCTTGCTGAACTGGTACCGGGCACGGGCGCCCTTGAGACCGTACTTCTTGCGCTCCTTGATCCGCGCATCCCGCGTCAGGAAGCCAGCTCCCTTGAGGGCTCCGCGCAACTCGGGATTGTTCTTCAGGAGGGCCCGGCTAATGCCGTGCTTGATGGCGCCAGCTTGTCCGCTAGTCCCTCCGCCTCGAACTGTCACATTGAAGTCAAAGCTGTCGAGCATCTCGGTCAGCACCAGGGGCTGACGGATGATCATCTTGTCCGTCTCGCGACAAAAGTAGTCGTCGAGATCGGCCTTGTTCACCGTGACCCGACCAGTGCCGGCCTTCATGAACACACGTGCCGTCGCCGTCTTACGACGACCGGTGGCATACCAGCTTGGAATCTTCTTCTTGGCCATCGATCAATCCTGCATGGGAAGCGGCTCAGGCTGCTGAGCGGCATGCGGATGCTCCGCACCCGGGTACACCTTGAGCTTCAGGAACTGACGCTTCGCCAGCCTGTTCTTAGGTAGCATCCCCTGAACGGCCTGCTTGATGATGCGGCGAGAATCCCGCTCCATCTGATCTTCAAAGCTGATCGATCGCAGGCCACCGGGGTAGCCAGAGTAGTTGTGATAGTGCTTCTGCTGTCGCTTCTTGCCAGTGACGTTCACCCGGTCCGCATTGATGACGACCACAAAGTCGCCCACATCCACATGCGGTGTCCAGATGGCCTTGTGGCGTCCGCGCAGCACAGTGGCAATCCGAGTCGCCATGCGGCCAAGCGTCAGCCCGTCCGCATCGACCACGTACCACTTGCGCGGAATCACGCCAGTGTCGACGTCTTCTTTTCGGGCTACCCAGGTCTTCACGGCTCTGAATCACTCTCTTCAGCAGGCAGTAGCGCTGCCAATAGTTTGGGATGTGTCAGTACACACCCACGGAACGGGGCTTTTACACAAGCACTTTTGGAAGGTCAAGAACTAGCTACAACGCATTCCTGGGCTTCGCCAGTACTCCAATAACAAGACTCTTCTGCTCCTTTGGCGCGTACCCACCAATCAAGGGGCCGGCATGGAGCGGTACCAGAGGTCCGCCTTACCGAGCCGATAGTCGGTCCACAAGATGTGCAAGAGCGGTCCCGCTATAGCGATCTGCGGGTCACTGGAAATCGCCGTGGACTGAGGATCATCATCCACTCGCTCCTCTTCCTCAGACCACAATTGCCCACCATCCATCGAGGTGCGGAGATAGATATCGGGGTGGGGTTCCCCCTCCAGCGACGCGAGCGCGCGAAAGTCGGACCAGACCAAAGCCACTCTGTCCTCATCGCGAGCCATGCGCGCCGACAGCGAGTGCGCAGATCCAGCCACATCCGTGTCAATGCGATATTCGGAGGCCCAATTCTGCCCCCCATCGTCACTCCCCCGCAAGAAGATGTCGTAGCCCACGTCCCGGTCGTCATGCCACGCAACGAGCACCCGTCCGCCGCTCGCCGTAACCGACGGGTAAAAGCTGTTGGCCCCCCCCTCGACGTCGTTGTCGACGCGAGAGGGCTCGGTGGGCCAGGTACCACCGGCATCGAGCGAGGCGGCCACGAAGATATCCTTGGCTCCGTTCCTGTCGTCATGCCACGCCACATGGACGGCTGTGGGAGTGGCTTCACGATCTACGGACATCGTCACGCCAAACGCATCCGAAGGCGTTTCCCCCGCACCGTCGAGCCGCACATCGGTCGCGAGCCAGTTGACTCCCCAGTCCATGGACCGGTTCAGGTAGACGTCATTGGAGCCTTCGCGCGAGTCCTCCCAGGCAACAAAGACACCCCCCAGGCCGTCCGTAGCCACAATGGGGTGGGCAGAGTAAGCCGAACCAGGGAGGTCGGTGTCCAATCGGATCTCTTCCTCAGGACTGTGCGCATTCACATTGCGTGTGAAGTAGATGTCATAGGCCCCTCGCCTCCCGTCGTACCAGCTGATGTAGACCAGCTTGTCGGGAGACAGCTCCGGGTCGTAGTCCACTGAAATCCGCGGGCCCAGGGCATCCCATTCCCCATCGGGATCAGACGTCACCCGTTCCCCCCCCTGGAACACGCCGTCCACCTGGGGGAACCACTGGCGTCCGCCATCGTCCGAATAGGCGAAGTAGACGTTCTTCAGCCCAAGTTCCGAATCCCGATCGTCCTCCCAAACCACGTAGACGGAGTCTCCCGCGCAGGCGATGTCCGGGTTCTCTGCCAAAGACTGTCCGCCGGAGGGATCGAGGGACAGTTGAACATCCACATCGCCCCAGTTTTGACCGCCAGCACGACCCGCATCGAAGAACACCTGGTGTCGACCGGACTGACGGTCGTCATGCCAGACCGCATACACGGTAGAACCAGCCACACAGAGCTGGGAGCTACCCACCTCTCCAGCTGTCGTGGAATCCACCTGAACATCCGCTGTGGTGTAAGCGACGACCTCCTCTTGTTGGGTCGCCTGAGAACAGCCGCAAACCCAAACCGCCATGCCCACAAGGAGCGTCAACGAGACGGGGTAGGAAGACGCTGAGCGCGCTCTTTTATCGGTACAGAATCCAGTCATCGCGGATGACGTATAGCACGGTCATCAGAGTTGCTCGGAGGTCTCAGTTGACCCCGGCGTGCTCCATGTGGCAGATTCCGGCGCCTTTTCCTTCGCAGTTCGCGAAGTTACATCGGAGAAATATCCATGGCCGCTCCAGCACCAGACCTGGGTCAAAAGTTCACGTGCTTCAAGTGCGAGTGCAAGTTCTACGACTTGAAGCGCCCCGAGCCGCTCTGCCCGCGCTGTGGGGCTGACCAACGGGAGGACCCGACTCCGGAACCAAAGACGCCGGTCAAGCGTTCCAAGCGCGCCTCTAAGGCGAGCCCTGCTGCGGCAAAGCTCTCTGTAGAGACCCCTGTCGAAGACCTGGACGTCGACGCGGGCGGTGCTGGAATGGATGACGGTGACGACCTCCTCGATCCCATGGCCGACGACGAACTCGCGGACATAGCACCGGACGGCGCCATGGACGATGACGGGCCGGACACGGACGCGGCCCCAGCAAAGAAGGCCGCAGCAAAGAAGGCTCCGGCAAAGAAGGCCGCAGCAAAGAAGGCTCCGGCGAAGAAGGCCGCAGCAAAGAAGGCCCCGGCGAAGAAGGCCGCAGCAAAGAAGGCTCCGGCGAAGAAGGCCGCAGCAAAGAAGGCACCGGCAAAGAAGAAGTAGAGAGCTGCAACTGAGACGACCTGCTCAGTCGTAAAGAACTCGCTCGAGAAAGAGCCCATCGGGGGGCGCTGTCTGACCGGCTGCCCTGCGGTCTAGGCCGCCGCGTATCGATGCCATGGAGCCGATGGGTAGCTTGCCCCGGCCTACATCGACAAGTGTCCCAACGAGGATACGCACCATCTGTTTCAGGAATCCGCTGCCCTCGAAGGTGATGCAAACCACGTCGCGTTCCTCGTGACTCAACTCGGCACGCCGTAGTTGCTTTACAGGGTTCCGATTCTGACAGTCCGCCGCGCGAAATGCGCTCCAGTCGAACTCACCAGGGAGCGAACGTAGCTCTTCAGTCATCGCGCCAAGGTCCAGTGGCCATCGCAGATGCCAGACTCGCCCCGCCAGCAGCGCGCTGGCATGGGGGCGCAGGAGCAACCGGTAGGAATAGACCTTGCCCGTCGCGCTCTTCAGCGAATCAAAGTCGCGAGGGACCTCATCGGCAGCGACGACGCGCAACTGGGGGCCACAGATCCCATTGACCGCACGAGAGAAACGGACTGGGGGCAGATCGGTCGTCGTGTAGAAGTTCGCAACCTGCCCCCAGGCGTGAACGCCCGAGTCCGTACGACCAGAGCCCCGCACAACGACTCCGTGCCGACAGACTGTGCCCAGGGCATCCTGGAGGGTGCCCTGGACCGTAGTGGCACCGGGTTGCACCTGCCAGCCACAAAAGCCCGCTCCGTCGTACTCAACGACCAACCGTATGTTTCGAGACCCCGGCGTGTCTCGACGAACACACTCAACCCCCACGAACGACCCCGGTCAGGGTACTCCGACGCCACCCCAGCAGCATCGCTCCAATCCACAAGACAAGAAGCGTTCCGCGAGCCG
>MDTE01138550.1_pt1 | contig 10586 bp, 11 predicted proteins | sample 811231 | NCBI WGS metagenome assembly MDTE01 (sample SAMN05326651, study PRJNA326480) | marine metagenome | isolation source: seawater | place: Indian Ocean: Red Sea | collected 2010 | reverse complement strand
CTTTAACGATGCTAAAACAATTTTGAAAGATATTTATTAGTGAGCAAAAAGACTTTTAGTATAACATGTCCAAACTGTAGTACTGTACAAGATGTTGAACTTTATGAAGTTGTTGATATATGTACTGAGCCTGATAAAAAAGAGGAAATAATGTGCAATAAGTTTAATAGAACATCATGTATTGACTGTGGTGAGGATTTCAGGATTGACTTGCCAATTTTGTATAAAGATGAAAGACATGGTATTTTTATTCATTGGGTACCAAAAACTCCTGATATCTCAATAGAAAATATTATTGAAGAATTTGATGAAATTGTAAGTAAAATTGAATCAAAAAGAGATTTATTGAATATTCGATTAGTTTTTACCAGAGTAGAACTTGTGGAGTTGATTTACATGATCGAATCACAAATAAATCATCGTGTTATAGAATATATTAAGTATAGTATTTTTGAACGAAATCAAGAAAAACTTAATCCAGTCACACATAAATTATTACTTAATGTCGAAGATTCAACTGAAGATGAATTATGTTTTGTTGTTCAAAATATAAAAACTCAAGAGTTAGGAGAAATATTAAGATATGGTAGATCAGCATACCATTCATTAGTAGAACTTTTTAATGAGGATCCTGAGGAATTTATTTTAATGTTTCCAGGACCTTATATTTGTGCAAATTATTTTATAAATGATGAATCTTAACTATTTTTTGTACTCAGAAATAATTATATCAGATATTAGATCGGGATCTAAGTCATCAGTATCAATTTGAAATGGTATTTTTTGATATAATAATTTTCTGTCGTTAAGTAATTTTAAAATTCTTTCAAATTTTTCTTCTATATGATTATCATCCGAATTAAGAAGTGGTCTATTTTTATCATTACATATCCTATTAAAAATAGTTGAAGGATTTGCATTTAAACAAACACATAAGCTATTTTTACTCAAGTTTATGATATTTTTATCATTTAAAATGATTCCTCCACCTGTAGATATTATTTTTGAGGAAGAGTTTGAAATTTTTTCTGATAATTCTAATTCAAGAGATCTAAAGTAAGATTCACCTTTTTCTTCAAATATTTTACTGATTGTAAGGCCTTCATTGTTTTCAATTTCCTGGTCCATTTCAATCAAGGGATAATTTAACTTTTGACTTAAAATTTTACCAATTAAGGACTTACCTGTTCCCATAAAGCCAAAAAGTACAATATTTTTCATATGATTAATTTAAATTTAAACACCATTTTCTCGAAGCGATTTTCTTATTTCTTTTGTATTAAAATGTTTTAATTGTTCTTCATTAAAACCAGCATTTAAAAGTCGTCTTTTTTGCTCAAGTAAGCGCCTTCTTCTTAATCGAGGTTTTTTAACAGGACGCCTCAATGGTTTTTTTCTCATTGCTCTTCGTATTCTCATTATTTTTATCCTAAATTAAAATTGATGAGAGAAAGTAGCGTTAGATGTTTAGATACGCAACCATTATATTCTATTTTTTAATGATAGAATGTGTTAATTGATAAAATTGTAAAACCAAATATCATTAAAAATAAAACAATAATCTTTAAAAATTTATCAGGAATTGTTGTTGTTAACTTACTTCCAAAGTACACGCCAATAATAGATCCCAAAGCCATAATGATGGCGGTTAAAATTTCTTGTTGTCCTTTTAGTCCATAAATAAATGATGTTATCATTGTCATAATAAGTGCTAAAAAAATAGAGCTTCCCACAGCATATTTTGTTTTTATATTAAATAAAATAATAAGTAATGGTATAACAATTATTCCCCCTCCAATGGAGGTTGAACCAACTAAAAAACCACAAAAAACACCTGACCCAATAGATAATATTTTTTTTGAAAGAACATTTGTTAATTCGGAACTATTAAATTTTTCGTCTTTTTCATAATTTGATTTTTTACGGATTATATTAAAAAAAATTGATAAAATACTTATAAGAATAATTATGATAATTGAATATTCTAAATTTTTCTTAAAAATTAAATCACTGTTTTTGCTACTTACATAATTTGCAGCTGTAATGGTAGATGGAATTGCCCCAATCAGGAAAAACGATGATATTTTCCAATTAATTGTTTTTAATTTTACATGGTAAAATAAAGCCGTTATTTTTGTTAAAAAAGCGTATAAAGTGGTAGTTCCAATAGCTGTGATAGGGTCTTTTAATAAGACAGTTAAGATAGGTAAAACTATAACGCCACTACCAATACTTGTCAGTCCAACAAAAAAACCAATAATTAGTCCTAAGACAATTCTAATAATAATGTCATCGAACATTTTTTAAATTCCACCACCTTGATCAAAATCTAAATGAAGACCACATTCTCTTTTAATACCGTTAAAACGAGTTTCTTCTGGTTTCATATTTGATGTTAGGGGCTTAGAGGAATGCCAATCGCCTACAGAAACATATCCTTTATTCCACAATGGATGATATGGAAGGTTATTTTTTTTGAGATAAATATCAATCTTTCTATCATCCCAATCTATAATGGGGTAAATTTTGGTGATATTATTTTGGATCTCAACTACTGGTTTTTCCTCACGACTTTGAGATTGTTCTCTTCTAATTCCTGCAAACCAAGCTTTTTTATTTAATTCCTTAATAGCTCTTTTCATTGGCTCAATCTTGTTCAATTTGTTGTATTTATTTAATCCTTCAATTCCTTGCTCCCAAAGCTTACCATATTTTAATTCTTGTTGTTTAGGCTCAACTAGAGACTTAAAAGTTAAAACTTTTAATTTAAGACGTTTTGATAATGTCTCCGCAAATTCATATGTCTCAGGAAATAAATATCCTGTGTCAATAAAAACTATTGGAATATGAGGTATTTTTTGAGTTATTATATGAAGCATGACTGCGCTTTGAATTCCAAAACTTGTACTTAAAAAAATATTTTGGGAAAAATTTTGGATAGCCCAATCAATTCTTTGATGAGCTGACTTTTTTTCTAGATCATGAGAAGTAACTTTTTCTTTCATTATATTCATAAAAATTAAAGTCCTGTTTTGAAATCTCTTCCGTCATAAACTGCTGGAACAATTTTTTTTCTAATCAAAAAATCCCCAAATAATTCATTTTTTTCACGATTTGCAGAATATTGGAAAAATAAATTATCTAATTCTTCAAGGATGATATCTTCACCGATATTTTCTCTGTACAATTGAACTAATCTAGTTCCTTTTCCATCGCCCCCAAGATATAAATTATATTTACCAAGAGCTTTACCAACCAAAGCAATTTCAGCAAGATAGGGTCTTGCACATCCATTAGGACATCCTGTCATTCTTATTGTAATAGGAATTTTTTCGATGGCATTTTTTTTCGTGAGTTCTTCAATTTTAGATATTAATGTTGGCAGATAACGTTCTGCTTCAGCCATTGCTAAACCGCATGTTGGAAAAGCAACACACGCCATACTATTTTGACGAATTAAGCTTACTTCTCTCCACAGGCCATATTCTCTAGCTAGGTCTTCAATGATATCCTTTTTACTTTCGTCAACTTTTGATATCATTAAATTTTGTGTGGCAGTAATTCTAAACTCACCTTGATGAATATTGGTTATTTTAAGAAGACCTGATAACATTTGTGGACCATTGGGTTTATCCGTTATTCTTCCATGTTCGATAAATAGTGTGAGATTCCAAGTTCCGTCTACATTTTTAATCCAACCAAATCGGTCAGCATGAGAAATAAAATTAAAATCTTTTGATTTTTTTAATTTTATTTTTGATCTTTCTTCAACTTCTTCTTTAAAACTATCAACTCCCATCCTATCAACAGTGTATTTAAGTCTAGCCTTTTTACGATCTGTGCGATCGCCAAAATCTCTTTGTGTTGTAACAACTGCTTCTGCAATTTTTCGAATATCAGTTTTTTTAATAAAACCAATATCTTTTGCTATTTGAGGGTATGTTCCTGGAGTACTATGGGTGCATCCCATACCTCCACCAATAAGAACATTGTATCCAATTAACTTTTTGTTTTCAATAATAGCGACAAAGCTCAAATCATTTCCATTAATATCAACATCATTGTGAGGAGGAATAGCAATTGCGATTTTAAATTTTCTTGGAAGATAAGTATTTCCATAAATCGATTCTTTTTCTTCTTTTACGTCAGCAACTTTTTCTTCATCAAGCCATATTTCATGATATGCTTGAGATTTAGGAAGTAGGTGATTACTTACACTCACGGCATCTTTGTAAACCTTTTCATGATAAATAGATTCTAAAGGATTAGCATTACATAATACGTTTCTATTAACATCTCCACAAGCAGCTAAAGAATCAATAAAAGCATCGTTTATTCCTCTAATTAATTTTTTAACGTTCCTTTTTAAAATTCCATGGTATTGAAACGTTTGTCTAGTAGTAAGCCTTATGCCACTTGATGTTAATTCTCTAGAAATTTTATCAATAGCTCTCCATTGTTCAGCATTAATTACACCACCAGGAACTCTTGCTCTTAACATAAAACTATACAGTGGTTCTAACTTTTGGCGTCTTCTTTCGTCACGTAAATCTCTGTTATCCTGTTGATAAAAACCATGAAATTTTGTGAGCTGGGTATCATCCTCAGATAATGAACCTGTGATTTGGATTTTTAAACCTTCCTCGATAGTACCTCGAAGATTTCCACTTTTAGATTTTATTTTTTCAACTTCAGATAATTTAACTTTTTCAATCATAAGACACTCCTTTAATAGACATCCTTTTGATATTTACCTTGTTTTTGCATTTCTCTTAAAAACTCTTCAGCTTCACTCTCATTAATTTTCTTATTATCCGAAATTATTCTAATGAGAGCTTTATGAACATCCTTAGCCATTCGACTTTCGTCTCCACAGATATAAATATGAGCTCCATCGCTAATCCAATTGAAAATTTCCTCAGCATTTTCTAGGAGTCTATGTTGTACATAAATTTTATCTTTTTGATCTCTTGAAAAAGCTAAGCTGATTTTTTCTAAAACCTCTTCCTCTAAATAATCTTGCCATTCAGTTTGATAAAGAAAATCATCAGAAAAATAGGGATTGCCAAAAAACAACCAATTTTTACCTTTTGCATTTAAAGCAGCTCTTTCTTGCAAAAACGCTCTAAAAGGAGCTATCCCAGTTCCGGGTCCAATCATTATAATTGGAGTATTTGGGTTTTCAGGCAGCCTGAATCTATCGTTTGATTCGACATAAATCTTCACTTTGTCATTAGGAGAAGTTCTTTGTAAAAATCCCGATGCAGCACCTGTATGCAAAAAGCCTAACTCTTGATATTGAACAACGCCAACGGTTAAATGAACTTCATCTTCAACTTCATTTTGGCTAGAAGCAATTGAGTATAAACGAGGTGTAAGTTTTCTTAATAAATCTTTTAACTGTCTACTTGAAATTGTCGACGGGTACTCAATAATCAAATCAATAATTTGTTTATTGGAAATAAAGTTATTTAATTTTTCTTTATCGTTAGAAATACCAATTAATTCAGAGTTATTTGTTAATTCTGCATATTTTTTAACAAATCCAGGATGTAATTGTGTAATTTCAAATTCATATATCAAGGCATCTAAAATTGTAAGTGGTTCATTTTCTTTTGAAAAAATAATTTCGTTAACATCAATCTTGAGACAACTAAGGATTTTATGCGCAAGTATTTCATCATTTTTAAACCAAACTCCTAATGAATCACCAGGAGTATATTTAAGTCCAGATTCCTCTAAATTAATTTCAATATGTCTAATATCTTTTTCTGAATTTCTACCTGTAATTTTTTGATTGGTTAAAATATTAGTTTCAAGAGGGCTTTTTCTCGTATATTTTTTTTCATCTTTTGCTATTAAGTCGAATGCAGAACTTATACTTTTTGGAGAAGAGGATATTAAAGGCTCCATAACAGTTAATGCGTTTGATATCCATTGTTCTGTATGGTCGTCAAAATCTACATCTAAATCAACCCTATCAAGAACACGATTTGCACCCAAAGTTTCGAGTTTAGCATCAAAATCTTTCCCTGTTTTGCAATAATGTTCGTAGGTACTATCCCCTAAGGCTAAAACTCCAAAATTCATTTTACTTAATTTGGGAGCTTTATTGCCATTAATAAAATCTACAAGATTAAGCGCATCATCAGGTGGATCTCCTTCTCCTTGGGTACTTACAATAAGTAATAAGTTTTCAATATTTTTAATCGATTTTTCTTTCATTTTTGCCATTGAAATAAGTGTACTGTTAATATTCTTTTTCTTTGCCTCATCGAACAGCTCTTCAGCAATTGAGCGAGAATTTCCTGTTTGTGAACCATATAAAATTGTTAATCCATTAAAACTATCATTAGATGAGTTAGAGGAATCGGCTTTAAGCATAATATAATTACTAAGCTTCAGTAATTCATCTGAAGTCAAATTTTTAGTAAGATTATCTATTTTTGATAGAAAATTACTTTTAGCTGACTCGTTATTTAAATTTGTTTTGCTATTATTCATAATAAAAAAGGTTTATTAATTGTTATATCGTTTACATAAATATATTATTACAAAAAAAGTGTACAGAAAATAAGTATTTAAATTACATACTTTAAATAGGTATTTAACTATGAAATTAACTCTTGCATATTCCCCTTGTCCAAATGATACGTTTATATTTTATAAAATGTTTAAAGACCAATCTTATGATATTCATTTACATGACGTTGAAAAACTAAATATTTTATTGGAATATAGTAAATATGATATTTCAAAGGCATCTTTTTACAAATGGCTTAGTTTGAGGGATAAATATGAATTACTTAATGTTGGATCTGCTTTGGGTAATGGCTGTGGTCCAATTTTAATTAGCAAAAGTAATAAGACACTTAATGAAAATTCTAAAATAGCAGTTCCTGGAAGAAATACAACTGCATATCTTTTGTTTCAGTTATGTTATGGAAATTTAGGTGAAAAAAAATTTATGACTTATGATAAAGTCATTGACTCTTTGGTAAATGATGAAGTTGATTTTGCTATTATTATTCATGAAAGTAGGTTTGTTTATCAATCTTTTAATCTGGTTGAAATTAATGATCTTGGTAGATGGTGGGAAGAAGAAACAAAATTACCAATTCCATTAGGCTGTATTGTCGCTAATAAAAATCTAGGTAAGGAACTGATTTCTCAAATCGAACATGAAATACTAAATTCGTTGAGTTATGCTTATGAAAATCGAAATGAAGTCATCAATTATGTTAAAATTCATGCGCAAGAACTAGATGAAAATGTTATGAATAATCATATCAAAACTTATGTTAATAGTTATACAGAAAATTTGGGAGTTAAAGGTAAGCGTTCAATAGATGTACTGCTTAAAAAAGCTATTGAACAAGGAATTGTACAATGATAGGAATTATATTTGCTACAAACGAAGAAGCCGCACCATTTCTTGCAACTAAACCGCCATCAAATGTTCTAGTTGAGATTTCTGGAATTGGACTTGAATCTGCTCGACTGTCTTCGGAGCGTTTAGTTCAAAAAGGAGTGAAAGCTATAGTTAATCCAGGTATTTGTGCGGGTCTGCATAATAGAGTAAAGCGTGGTTCTGTGTATCGTGTTGCATCAGTTGTTACCGAAGAGCTCAAGGCAGCTGTTAATGTTGGGTTAGGAGTTGGACTTAAAAAACTAATTAGTGTTGAAAAACCATTACATGATATTGAGAAAAGAAAAAAATTTGCAAAAGACTATGATTTACTCGATATGGAAGGGTATGCAATTGCAAGAGTATGTGAAAAAAATAATATTCCATGTTTGTTGTTAAAAGCTGTTACGGATTTCGGAGATAAATTTGCAAAGCATGATATCAAGAAGTATATCCAACCGACATCAGAAACATTGGCTGATGCTACACTATATGCAATTGAAGGTTTGACTAAATCCAAAAAAGATAATTTAGATAATTCTTTTTTAAAAAAAATATTATCTTTTACAAAAATTGAACATACTATTTTTTCTCTACCACTTATTTTTGCCGGAGCAGTGTTAGGAAGTAAGGTTTTTATATTGAGTAATATTTTACTAATTTGTTTAGCAACAGTAGGCGCTAGGATATTTGGCATGTCTTTAAATAGGATTTTTGATCGTTTTATTGATCAAAAAAATCCTCGTACATCGATGAGAGAAATACCTTCTGGAAAATTGTCAATAAAGCAGGGATATTCAATTTCAATATGTGGTTTGATTCTTTATTTAGTGAGTTGTTATTTTCTTGGTGATTTGGCATTCAAACTATGCCTTTTACCGTTGATGCCTCTCATTTTTTATTCCTTTTTAAAAAGATTCACTTTCTTATGTCATTATGGAATTGGGTTAGTTTTAGGAATTGCTCCGTTATGTGCTTATATTGCTGTAAGTAATTCACTTAATCTTTCAAGTAACATAATTTTCTTATCATTATTTGCGTTTTTTTGGATGAGTGGCTTTGATATAATTTATTCACTTTCTGATGAATCATTTGATAAAAAAAATAATTTGCACAGTTTGCCATCTTTTTTAGGGAATAAAAATGCTCAATTCGTTGCAGCAATATCACATATAATTGCTTTTATTTTTTTAGTTTTGTTATGGGTTATTAATGGAGGAATTCTCTCATTTATATGTCTTTTGCTTTCGGCTATTTCTTTCTCGTTAGCGTATAAGCAGTCTATCCCCTTAAATGTTCGATTTTTTCCTATATCAGCTATTGCTGGTATAAGTGGATCTTTAGTTGTTTTATTAGGAGAATTATTATGAATCTAGTTTTAGCATTAACAGGTGCTTCAGGATCTTATGTTGCAAAGTCGATTATGAAAAAATCCAAATGGCCTATAACATTAATTGCCAGTAAAATGGGACGTATGGTTTATGAGCAAGAAGTCGATAATTTTTCATGGCTTGAAGAAAATGCAGATCAGGTATGGAAAGATTCAGACTTAAGCGCTACCGTTTCATCAGGTTCTGTACCAACTGTTGGTATGGTAGTTGTGCCGTGTTCAGCCAATACCTTAGGAAAAGTTTCTCATGGAATTGCTGACTCATTAGTTTCAAGAGCAGTACATTGCCATTTAAAAGAAAGAAGGAAGGTTGTCTTGTGTATTCGCGAAGCACCATGGTCGAGTATTACTGCAAAAAATGCGTCTTTATTTAGTGAGGCAGGGGGTATTGTTATGCCTGTATCCCCTCCATATTATATGGGAAAAGGTCGTAAACCAGATGAAATTAAAGTGTCGGAAATGTTAGATTTTTATGCTGATCATGTATTATCACTTTTTGGTCAAGAAGCAGATCAAACATGGGAAGATGTTCGTAAATGGGGAAATAAATAATGGAAAAAATCGAAAGAGATACATTAATTTCTGCAGACGAAAATAGGAAAATGTTTGATAGAATTGCAAATACTTATGATATTGCAAACAGATTTATTTCATTAGGATTAGACCAAGGTTGGAGAAAAAAAACAATTAAAGAACTTAACCCAAAAGAAGATGAATATTATTTGGATATTGGAACGGGTACAGGTGATTTAGCTTTTGAATTATTATCACAATCACCACAATCTCAAGTTGACGCAATAGATCCATCGGAAAAAATGTTAGCTGTTGCAAGAGATAAGGCGTTATCACTTGGTGTAAGTAAAAGGCCTCGTTTTCAAAATGCTGATGCGTTAAACCTTCCTATGCCTGAATGTTTTTTTGACGGTATAGTTTCAGGATTTTGTTTTAGAAATATCGAAAATAGACTCAATGCACTTAAAGAGATGCATCGTGTTCTTAAAATAAGAGGTAAGTTGTTAATTTTAGAAGCTACCTATCCAGAAAATTCATTAGTGCGATTAGGATATAAACTCTATACACCGTTTGTTCCATTGATAGGAAAGTTGTTAGGATTTAAACAATCATACTCATATTTACTTGATTCAATTGAAGATTTCCCAAAAAAAGAAAAAGTGATAAGTATGTTTGATGAAGTAGGCTTTAAAGATATACAAGTAAAATCTTTAGCATTTGGAACCGTATCAATATTTATAGGTAGGAAGTTATAATATGAGTTCGTTTAATTTTGCCGCCGCCTCATATAGCAATTCTGCTCCATTGGTCGACTATCTTTCGACAGCATCACCTTCATCTAAAATTAAATACGGTTATCCGTCTTCACATTTAAGAGAATTAATTTTAGGTAACGTTGATTGTGCATTAATCCCTGTTGTGCATGCCTTTAACAATCCAATTATTAAACCATTGTTAAATGTTGGAGTAGCCTCGGACGGGGAAGTGAAGAGTGTTTTAATAAAAAGAAAAAAGCCAATCGATGAAATGATCTCAATATTAAAAGATAAGGCTTCTGCAACATCAAATAAATTAGCAGAATTAATATTGCATCATCATTTTAATCAAACTGTAGAAATGATCGATGATTCAAATATTTTTGATGCTAAAGTATTGATTGGTGATACAGCTCTTTTGAGCAATCATTCTGATAAGGATATTGATTTATCATTAGCTTGGAAACAAATGACAGGATCTCCTTTTATTTTTGCGGTATGGGCAGTTAGGTCAGATTGT
>MDTE01046141.1_pt1 | contig 10586 bp, 6 predicted proteins | sample 811231 | NCBI WGS metagenome assembly MDTE01 (sample SAMN05326651, study PRJNA326480) | marine metagenome | isolation source: seawater | place: Indian Ocean: Red Sea | collected 2010 | reverse complement strand
GCAATCGGCGAGTCCAGTTTGTTGGGGCTCAGCCTGGGGACCAGTTTCGCTGCCGGCTATGTGGCTCCCGACGGAACCCTCACCCGGCAACTGAACGAGCTGGCCTTCGTTCCGGTCGATCACGGCGTGAGGGCGCCGGTGGACGAATGGTCTGGTGATCGAGGCTGTGGCGTCCAGTATTTCTCCCAACAGGCGGTGGCTCGATTGGCCCAGGTTGCCGGGCTCGGGTTTCCAGAGGAAGTGGGCTTCCCTGAGCGGTTGCTGGAAGTTCAACGGCTCATGAAGCAGGGCGACCCACGGGCTCATTCGATCTTCCAGACGATCGGGGTCTACCTAGGATACAGCATTGCGCACTATGCGGAGTTCTATGAGCTTCGGCATTTGTTGATTCTGGGTCGGGTCACGTCGGGCTCGGGAGGGCAGTTGATCCTCGACGCGGCTCGAGAAGTTCTTAACCATGAATTCCCCGAGTTATCGGAGTCCCTTCAATTTCACATTCCTGATGAACAACAGAAACGCCATGGACAAGCCGTCGCGGCAGCGAGCTTGCCACCCCTTGCCGATTCTCACTAGTTCCCACCCCTTTCGTGGAGCCCGGCTGCACCGAGCTGGAGGTTCAATACGAAAGTGGACGAAGAGTGTGATCCTCTGCTTTGGCTCGCTGGCTCTTGGAGCGGTCGCGGGAGAGGTGACCACGGTGCCGTTGACGATCGAGCCATTGACTCCGATCGAGGGGCTTGCGGATTGGGACTGGACGCATGCCCGAACGACCTTTGTCGCCGCCGCCTCACCGGAGTGGGTCACCACCATGTCGCAAACAACGAAGTTGGGAAGTCACGGGTATCATGACATCTTTGAGTCGGTCAGCCGAGACCGGGGACGAACCTGGACGACGCCGAAACTCATCACCTCCCTCCGAAGGTTCCGGGATGAGGAAGACTACGACGTGGCACCGGGAGACTTGTGGCCGACCTATCACGCGCAAACCCAATGCATCTTGGCCACGGGAAAAACGTTCAACTTTGCCCATGGCGAAACCGAGAACTTTCTTCGCGAAAAAGTGGCCTATGCGGTCAAGGACTTAAAGGCAGGTCGATGGGGGACACTAAGGACGATGGCTATGCCGAAGCGCGATCACAGCGGCCATCCGATACTGGCCCCCAATGCCGGTTGCAATCAGCCGGAAAAACTGCCGAACGGCGATCTCCTCGTTCCAGTCCGGTATCAACGTGAGGCCGATTCTCGAATCTACACCAGTGTGGTGGTGAGGTGCCGCTTCAATGGGCGGACACTCGAATACGTGAAGCATGGCTCGGAACTGACCATTCCTCGTGGCAGGGGGTTGTACGAGCCTTCCATGATCCAGTTTTCAGGGGAATCCTTCCTCACGTTGCGCGCTGATGATACCGCCTATGTCACCAAGGGAAGGGACGGGATCCACTATCAACCCATCCGGGAGTGGTCGTTTGATGATGGGACGCGCTTGGGAAGCTACAACACCCAGCAGCATTGGGTGCGGGTGGGCGGGGGCTTGTTCCTGGTCTACACCCGCCGGGGGGCCGATAACGACCATATCTTTCGGCATCGAGCCCCCCTGTTTATCGGTCAGGTGGATCCGGAGCGCTTGGTGGTCCTTCGAGAGACGGAACGCGTTCTCTTGCCTGAAAACCACGCCTGCCTGGGCAATTCGGGGATTTGCCAAGTCAGCGACTCTGAGGCTTGGGTCACCTGTGGGGAAGTGCGTGTGAGCTACGGGCAGCGGAAGGGTGAAAACAATCGAGTGCTCTTTGCTCGGATTACCGCCGACCCGGTCAACTGACGGGGTTGGGTCTGGCGATCGCTCGACTCTTGATGCTCCCTGTGCATAATCCGCCCATGTCCGAGGGTGAAAGCACGGTGGATTGGCAGGCGGATCTGCGTTCCGGTGAGGAAGCGGCTCGAGGCATCGAGTTGCCGTTGAAGGAGACGCTCCGCTGGTTGGAACATCTGGCGGAGAACCAGGCCCTTCTGGGGGAGCTTCCGGATGAAGATCGGATTCGGTTTCAAAAGGCGGCCGGTGAAATCTTTTGTCCCGACGTTCGACAGCGGCGTTTACTCAACAAGGCGCGCCAAAAGCGCCGCAAAAGCCAGCGGCGTTCGAAGGATCAGAAAACATTGGACCAAAGTGGGATCCGGACCCTGCGGAAGAAGCCGGTCTTCACGACTCCAAACGTATATCCGCCGAAGGCGATTGAGCCGGGATCGATTCCACCCCAGGCTGAAATCCAGAGGGTGGTGGAACCTCAGAACTGTTATATCTGCAAGTCCGATTTCACCGAGATACATTCGTTCTACGATCAGTTATGTCCGCGCTGTGCCGAGTTGAACTTCCGAAAACGAAGTGAGACGGCCGATTTATCGGGAAGGGTCGCGGTGTTGACGGGAGGGCGGGTTAAAATCGGTTATCAAGCCGGGATCAAGTTATTGCGTGCCGGCGCTCGGTTGATCGTCACCACCCGGTTTCCTCGAGATGCCGCGAGTCGCTATTCCCGGGAAGAGGACTTCAATGTCTGGAAGGATCGATTGCAGATCGTTGGACTCGATCTCCGTCATACTCCGAGTGTCGAGGCGTTTTGTCGCCTCTTGAATGAGTCCCTTGATCAACTCGATTTCGTGATCAATAACGCCTGTCAGACGGTACGTCGCCCTCCTGATTTCTATCGTCACATGATGGAGTGCGAGTTGGGGCCCCTGTCCCGACTGCCCGCCGATGCCGGGGCCCTTCTCAAGGAAGACGAACGGTTGAAGCAGTTGCACGCCCTCGGGGCGGGAAGCCTGGAACCAGTGGAACACCGGGCCCCGGAGTTAGCAGGCCTGGCAAGCGCTTCTTCCCTCTCGCAAGTGCCCGTTGAAGGCGGTGATTTTGACATCCAAAGACACCTGTTTCCGGCGGGTCAACTGGACCAGGACCTCCAGCAATTGGACTTACGGACGCGGAATTCCTGGCGCCTCTTGCTCCACGAGGTGTCGTCGGTCGAACTGATGGAAGTTCAGCTCATCAATTCAATTGCTCCGTTCTTACTCAACGCTCGACTCAAACCCCTGCTCATGAAGGGCTCCCAAAGGGATCGCCACATTGTCAATGTTTCGGCGGTGGAGGGGCAGTTCTACCGCAAATTCAAAACCACGCGACATCCCCACACCAATATGGCCAAGGCCGCGTTAAACATGATGACGCGGACTTCGGCCGCCGATTATCATGCGGATGGCATTCACATGAACAGTGTCGATACGGGGTGGGTGACGGACGAGGACCCGCGGGAGGTCACTGAACGGAAGCGGGAGGAGCATCGCTTTCATCCCCCTTTGGATATTGTTGATGGAGCAGCGCGAATTGTTGATCCGATCATCAGCGGTTTTAATACGGGACAGCATGTCTGGGGGCGATTTCTCAAGGACTACCGTTCGACAGACTGGTAGCTTGGCAAGGAAAGACGAACCATGAGTAAGAAAAAGCAGAGGCGTCCGACTGATGGGGGGGCTCCCTTGACCCAAAACCCTTTTGCCGGTCTGGATGGGCTCGACTTACCTGCAGGGGTAACCGAACCCATCCAACCCGAGCGGAAGGAAGCGGAGGAGGCCGGATTCCGACCGAAGCGTGGGCGGGTCGATATCGTTCGTCAAACGGCCCATCGGGGAGGAAAGACGGTCACGGTGATCAGCGGATGGTCGGATGTGACGCTGGCCGAGGTCGAGAGCATTGCCAAGCGGTTGCAGAAAGCCTGCGGCAGCGGGGGAACGGTCAAGAAGGGGCAAATTGAAATTCAGGGAGATCAACGCCAACTCGTGGCTGAGTTCCTTCGAGATGCGGGTTTTCGGCCGGTCTTCGCTGGGGGCTAGCCTCCTAGGGTTGCGCCGTCTCGGCAGGTTTTGATGCCTTCTTAAACCGTAGTGACGCCGAATTGATGCAATATCGCAGCCCCGTTGGCCGGGGCCCGTCGGGAAACACGTGTCCCAGATGCCCGTCACATCGGTTGCAGATCACCTCGGTACGGGTCGTGAAGAAACTGCGGTCGAGTTTTTCGCCAACATGCCCTTTCTTGATGGGTTTCCAATAGCTCGGCCAACCGGTTCCTGATCGATATTTGGTCTCCGAACTGAAGAGCGGCAGGTCGCAGGCCACGCAGTGGTAAACGCCCTTCTCCTTGTTGTTCCAGTAGCTACCGGTGAAGGCCCGCTCGGTACCTTTTTTCCGAACGATCCGATATTGGTCTCGGGTGAGCAGCTTTCTCCACTCTGATTCGGGCTTTTTGATCTTCTCGATGGGGGATGTTTTCAACGCGCTCTGCGTTTTTTCCTCCGCGTTGAGCGGGAGAAGGGACAGGCCTGCAATGAGGAAGAGTGAGAGACCTTGAAACGAGAACCAACGAGTTTTTGGGGGGGTGATAACATTCATGTGTGCATAGGGATCGATGGATGAAACGCTCATGTGACGCCTGACACCTCTGGAATTTGCCCTCATCCACAGAAATTTCAATCCTGGGGTTTCCGGGGGGCGGTCAAGTTCAGGCTTATTGGGCCGGATGCCGCCTGGCTCCGCTTCTCCCGCGGCGTTGCATCAACTCCTGAACCCGCTCAGGGGTTTCGCCGGCGTCCCTTCGCGCCTGTGCCAGGGCGCGGTGGAGCCGTTTGAGAGTGTCGGCATACTGGGGCAGGGGCGCCAGGTCGTTCAACTCATGGGGATCGTTGATGAGGTCAAACAGCTGGGAGGTCCGGGGACGAGTGCGGTGGAAAAGTTTCCACCGCTCGTCCCGGATGGTTCGTTGATCGGCCATGAAGGCTGTGAAGAGCGTGTCGCGGGTTTTTAGGGCGTCTCCTCGAATTGCGGGGGCGAGGCTCAAGCCATCCAGGTCGGGAGGTAGCGTGATCCCAGCGAGATCACAGAGAGTGGGGTAGAGATCCAACAAGTATACCAGAGCGGTCCGTCGTTCACCTTCGGGAATACCTGGCCCCGAAAACGAGATAAGGGCCCTTGATCCATGTTCGTAACCATTGGCCTTTCCTCGTTCTCCATGGCTGCCAAGAGAGTATCCGTGGTCAGTCGCCAGAACCACGATGGTGTTCCGTGCATGCCCGGATCGGGTGAGTCCCTCGAGGATCCGCCCGATCTGGTGATCAAGGTGGGTAACCATCGCATAGTATTGGGCCAACCGGGTTCGTGAATCCCCATTGCTCCGGCCTTGCCGTGGAAAGGGGCGGGGCCTTTGAGAGGGTGAGCCTGCTCTTTCCAGGTTCACATTTGGGGGGAGAGTGAGTCGCTCGGGAACGTAGCGTTGAACATATTCGTCAGGGGCCTGGTAGGGGGAATGGGGGGCGGTGAACGGGACGTAGCAAAAAAAGGGACGGGATTGCGATGCTTCAGACTGCAAAAAGTGGATGACGGCATCGGCATAGAGAACGGTGTCATCGACACCGGGAACCCAGTAAGGATGCATTAGTCCGTTTTCCAGATAATTGAGAGGTACGTTGAGGTGGGTGCCGGCGGCTCCGCCGAAGAAAACAGCCTCGGCTTTGCCGAAGCAGCGGAGGAAAGAGGGCACTCCATTATGCCATTTCCCCGTCGCAAAGGTGGTGTAGCCTTCTGCTCGGAACGCCTGGGGGAGGAGCGTGCCCGAGTCTAATTGCATGGGCGCTCGAAATAACGATTTGCCGCTCATAATCATGGCGCGGCTCGGCAGGCAGGTGGCGGTGACCATTGAGCCCTGAATGTAGGCATTGGTAAAGAGCGTCCCCTGTCGGATCAGGCGGTCCATGTGCGGCGTTTTCACGTCAGGATTCCCCATCGCGCCGAAGGAATCGAAGCGCTGATCGTCGGTGAACAGAAAAAGGATGTTGGGAGGGCTACCAAGCCCTCTGCTCGTCGTCAGGATCAGGATGAGCAGCGGCAGGATACGAATGAAGACGTTCATCAACGGGGTTCCTTGTTACAAGCCACGGTCGCAGACTTTGGTTGGATAGACGCTGGTGTTGAAGGCGAGGTTACATTGGGGTGGGGAAACGCGCAACGGGGGATCCCCTGAACCCTACTCGGCCCTGCTCACGGTCGGGAGGTGGCAATGGGTTGCCATGAACGATCCCAGAGAGTCGGGTGATTGGCAGCGATCGATGAGCGGTGTGATTCCTCTTGGGAGGGCGAGGGCGCAACTTGAGTGGTCAAATAATGGGGCTGGTGAAGCATTGTTTCATTCGATAAGCTCGGAAATCAGGCATGAAATTTTCAAACCGTATCCAAAATGCTTTCTACTGGGCGATCGTGTGTTTTCTCGGGTCGTCTGCTCCGATGATTTCGGCTGCTGGCCCCATCCGCGTGCTGTTCCTGGGACATGAAAGCGAACATCACAATGCCAACCGCTACTTCCCGATGTTACAGCAAGCATTGGGACCCGAGGCCATCTATTTTGATTACGTCACCGATGTGGAATCCGCACTGGGTGACGGGGAAAAGCTGGGCCGCTTCGACGCCTTTTTACTCTATGCTAACCACGGTCGGATCGAGTCCCACCAATGGGAGAACCTCCTTCAATTCGTTGAGGGGGGGAAAGGCTTTCTTCCCATTCACTGCGCCAGTTGGTGCTTTAGCAATGAGCCGGGATTCGATCAGTTGGTGGGAGGTCGGTTCGAGAGTCACCAGACCGGCATCTTTGTACCAAGAACCCTCCGGTCCGACCATCCCGCGATCCGGGACGTGCCCGAATTGGAGGCGTGGGATGAGACCTATTATCACGTCAATCACAATCCTTCAGGAAGGACGGTGTTGCAGGTTCGGGATGTCATGAAGGGGGATCCGCATACCGATCCCGAACCTTGGACTTGGATTCGTGAACAAGGCAAGGGCCGTGTCTTCTACACGGCCTCCGGACACGATCACCGGGTATGGAATCGTTCCGAATTCCATGACCTCATTCGAAAAGGGATTCTGTGGGCCGTCGGGGATCAGCGACGCCTCAGTTACGAGGCGTTTCTCGCGGCGCGTCCGCCACTGCGCTATGAAACTCGAGGCGACATTCCCAACTATGAGCGCCGGTCGGCGCCGCTTCCTTACCAGCTTCCCCTCCTCCCTGAAGAAAGCATGCTCTACACGCGGGTGCCGATGGGCTTTGAGCTTGAGCTTTTCGCGAGTGAGCCTGACATCGTCAATCCCATCGCGATGACGTGGGACGAAGGGGGGCGGCTTTATGTGGCGGAGACGGTTGATTATCCCAACGAGATCAAGGACGGTCGAAAAGGGAATGATCGGATCAAGCTTCTTGAGGATACCGATGGCGATGGTCGATGCGACAAAGTGACCATCTATGCCGAGGGGCTGAATATCCCGACTTCCCTGGTGGCGGTGGAGGGAGGACTCATTGTCGCCCACGCGCCTGAATTCCTCTTCTTCAAGGATTTGGACGGCGATGACCGAGCCGATGTGCGGCAAGTGATCAACCGGGGATGGGGCGTCCGGGATACCCATGCGGGTCCTTCTAATCTGCGATATGGTTTTGATAACCGAATCTGGGGCACGGTTGGATATTCCGGTTACCAGGGCGAGCGAAATGGGGAATCCTACCGATTTGGTTCGGGTGTCTTCCAAATGGAAGCAGACGGGACGTCCGTCACGTTTCTTCACCAATTCAACAACAATACCTGGGGGTTGGGTTTCAATTCGCGGGGAGAGGTTTTCGGGTCGACCGCCAACAACAATCCCTCGTTTTTCTGCGGGTTCCCCGCCACCGGATATCGGGGCGCGTCAGGGATGAGCGCCGCGATGATTGCCAAAGTTCCCGACTTTCATCCGATCACCCCCAACGTCCGTCAAGTCGATGCCTTCGGACGGTATACCGCAGGCGCCGGTCACGCCCTGGCAACCTCGGGCGGGTTTCCCGAAGCCTGGCGAGACTCGATGGCGTTCGTCGCGGGACCTACGGGCCATTTGCTGGGGGGATACCTGATGGAACCTGATGGATCGGGGTTTTCTGCGAAAAATGCATACTCTCTGGTCGCCAGTGTGGACGAGTGGTTCTCTCCGGTGGCGGCAGAAGTGGGGCCAGATGGAGCCCTCTGGATCGCCGATTGGTATAACTTCATCATCCAGCACAACCCGACCCCGCAGGTGGAACGGGGTGGCTATGCCGCCAAGAACGGACCGGGAAATGCCCACATCAATCCCAACCGCGACCGACTTCATGGCCGGATCTATCGCTTGGTCTGGGAAGACAGCGAGCGAACTGCGATTTCATCCCTCAGAGAGGCTGGCCCCCGGGCACTCGTTCGGGCGCTCGACGACGAGAATCTGTTTTGGCGGTTGACAGCCCAACGCTTGTTGGTGGAACGAAACGATGAAGCGGTGGCAAAGCGCCTTCAGGATCGGGTCCTTCTCGGGGATCGTGCTTCGGTTCATGCGCTTTGGGCACTCCAGGGCATGGGGCAACTGTCCGCCCCCCTCCATCAAGCGGCTTTGCTAAGCGAATCCGCTTCCCTTCGACAAAACGCCATCAGGGCCCTGGGCAACGATGATTCCTCGGCGAGACAGTTTTTTGATTCGACCGTCGTCACCGATCCCGATCTCAATGTCCGTCGTGAAGCGGTGGTCAAGATGGCTCACTTGACTGAGTCAGAAACCTTACGGCGGGCGGTCAGTCGTCTCTTCCTCGATGCGGAAAACCGGGATGATCCCTGGATTTCACTAGGCCTCAAATCAATTGCGAGCCGCCTTGAAATCGAAATCGGGGGGCGTGGCTACGGGCCGAACCTGATCAAGAATCCGTCGGCAGAGGCCGAGGGTGAAGGCACCCCAGGATGGAAAACTCGGATCTATGGAGGGGATCGGAATACGCAGTTTGAAATCGTCCAGAAGTCAAGTTCACATGCAATGGTCCGGACTGGGAATCAGGCTTTGAAGATCGAGTCCGCTCATGGGGCTGATGCTGGTTGGTCTACCGAGGTCGTGGTCAAGCCGAATACGGAATACCGCCTCTCGGGCTGGATCAAGACTGAGGGAATCAAAGGAGCCAAAGGGGCCATGTTCAACGTGCACTCGGTTTCCGACGCCGTGACGCAAGCCCTTCAAAAGAAGAATGATTGGACCCTTGTGCAAGTGGAGTTCAACTCCGGAGGCCGAAGCGCGATCACGATCAATTGTCTCTACGGAGGGTGGGGGCGTTCAACCGGCACCGCCTACTACGACGATGTCGCTCTCCAAGAGATCGTTTATCAGCCGGTTGCGGCGGTCAGCGACGCTCCAGTCGGGGATGCCGGTCGCGGTGAAATCATCTTTCGCGAGCATCCAGTCGCCTCGTGCATTCGATGTCACCAGGTGGGTGGAGAGGGTGGAGTGGTCGGCCCTTATCTCGACGGAATTGCAGCCCGTAAACAATCTGATTACCTTCGAGAGAGTTTGCTCTCTCCTCAAGCCAAGATGGCGGAGGGGTTTACTGCCGCGGTGTCCCCCATGCCGCCATTCGGGGTTTTACTGACCCCTCAGGAGATTGAAGATCTCCTGGCGTTTCTCGAAACGCTGACCGAAGAGCCCGATCCCACGACGCTGAAGCCGGTGGTTCCAGCGAGCTTCGAGTAGTTGAGGCATTGAATTGACCCCTCAAGCCGTTGGGAAACATTGTGCCATGGGCCTCCCGTGATCGGTGATCGGGACGGGACGCTCTCCGGCGAAGATTTTCCGCGACGGGCGGATGCCCATCGCACAATGGATGGTGGCATGAAAATCGGGAATGCTCACGCGATCTTCCAGAATCTCCTTGCCCAGTTCGTCCGTGACCCCCACGGATTGGCCAAGCCGTAATCCGCCCCCTGCCAAAACGCCGCTAAAGGCACCGGGTTGATGGCCGCGACCGCCGCCGCTGTCAAACTCGGCGGGTCGACCAAACTCCGTTGCGATGACGATCAGGGTGGAGTCGAGCAGTCGATGCCGCTCCAGGTCCGTGATCAAGGTTGCGAACGCTTGGTCAAGATCCTGAATCAGCAAATGCTGGCGAAGTTGCCCGTCATTGTGCGTATCCCATCCCGTGCCGTTGAGAAAGTTGAGGTTGAAGGAGACTTCGACGAAGCGAACGCCGGCCTGAACGAGGCGCCGCGCCAAGAGGCAGCGTTGGCCGAACTCGCTTCCGTAGCTTTCCCGGAGTGGGGATGGCTCCTTGGCCAGGTTGAAGACATCGAGAAAGCGGGGGCCCGCCATTTGGAAAGCGCGCTCACTGATCTGTTGCTGTTCCCGGGCACGGAAGTTGTCTTGATTGCGACGAACAAAGTCGTGGTTCCAGGTGTTCAGGAGTGCCTCCCGACGTTGTTGGCGTTGCGGGGGGACGTCGTCAGGGAGGGTGAAGCCGGTCGGGCCGGTTTCGATTTGGGTGAGGTAAATGTAGCCGTGTTCCGCCCCAAGAAAGCCAGGATCCCTGGCGATGTTAGGGTAGCCCATCACGACGTAGGCGGGAACGCGTTCGTCCTTTGGCCCCAGTTGGTGGGAGACAATCGACCCGAGGGAGGGGTAGATCACCGTCTCGCTGGGCTTCCGGCCTGTATGAACCAGGTTGGTTGCCGCACCGTGTTGCGATTCG
>MDTE01015448.1_pt1 | contig 10586 bp, 11 predicted proteins | sample 811231 | NCBI WGS metagenome assembly MDTE01 (sample SAMN05326651, study PRJNA326480) | marine metagenome | isolation source: seawater | place: Indian Ocean: Red Sea | collected 2010 | reverse complement strand
TGCAGCATTATTTCCTGCATATATGATTAATGAATTTTTCTCAGACAAACAAATAGGATATCTTTTTTTTGTAGGATTGTTTGTTGGAGTTTTTTTTCAACCCATAGTTGGTGCTCTTACTGACAAAGTTAACAAAAGGCTACTAATAATTACATTTTTAATATTTCATTTGATTTGGCCATTATTACTACATAACTTTATTTCACAGATTGCAATTATTTATATTTCTATAATTATATGGGGAGTTGCTAGTATTAGTTTATATACTGTAACATTAGCTTATTTAGGTGAAAGAGTTAAACTTTCTGAGCTGTCTATAGCAACATCTTTTTTCATTATTATTTTTGAGTTTGGAGAATTTATAGGTCCAATAACTGTTGGATTAATTATGGACGGATACGGTAACATTGGATTTATCTATTCATTATTGTGCTTTGCTTTTATTTCATTATTAATTGGTATTATAAGAAGTATTATAAAAAAATAGTATTATGAATTTTAAAATTATTGAAGCTAACGAAAATTATATTGATCAAATAGGGAAATTATTTGACTTATATAGACAATTTTATGAATATAAATCTGATATAGTTAAATCTACTAGTTATATTAAAGATAGAATAATTAACAATGAATCAAAAATTTTTATAGGAGTAAATAAAAACAACAAGGTGATTGGTTTTGTTCAACTTTATGAAACTTTTGGCTCTTTAGATTTAGGAAAAATAATAATATTATATGACCTATATGTAGATAAAAAATATAGAAAAAATAAGATTGGTAGAAATTTAATGCAAAAATCACATGATTATGCAAAAAGCATTAAAGTTAAAAGAATTCAATTATCAACTGCTATAGATAACTTTATTGGACAGTCATTATATGAATCCTTAGGATATATTAAAGATAAAGATTTTTATACTTATGATTTTGAAATTAAATAAAATATAAAATTACTTTTTAAGTTTATCAATTAAGAAAAGTTTTCCAGAATTAAAATTTTCTTTGTTTTCATTAATAAAATTATCTATCAGATCTAATTTTTCTTTTTCAAATTCTATTACTTTTCTTTTACCTAAATCCACATATAAAGAACACACTTCAGTTGTGGAAGCCAAATACTTTTCTTGCTTATGCCTCATTTCAAGCTTGTAAACTATTCTTTTTTTATCTCTATCCAAAAATAATAAATTTAAATCTATTTCATCTCCTACTTTTAATTCTTTGTCATAAGTAGTATGGGACTCAACTGCAAAAGTTGTTCTTTTTTCAAGTTTAGCTGACTCTTCTCCAATATTAAATTTGCCAAGTAAAACCTCCCATGAGCCATCAAATAAATGAATATAATAAGCCAAGTTCATGTGTCCATTATAATCTGCCCATTCTGCTTTCACTCTTCCTGTTTTAAGAAAAATACTCATTTGTTGACCTTTTTAAAATAAAATACTACAAATATTGTTAATGAACAATGATGTAATCATAACATGTGCTATTACTGGATCAGGTGATACAGCAAAAAAACATCCCGATTTACCTAAAACTCCCAAAGAAATAGCTGAATCTGCTATTCAAGCAGCAAAAGCTGGTGCTGCAATAGTTCACATGCACGTAAGGGAGCCAAATGGAAAACCAAGTAGAAAATTAGATTACTATAAAGAAGTAGCAGATCGAATACGTTCAAGTGAAACTGACGTAGTAATTAACTTTACTACAGGAATGGGTGGTGATTTTGAAGTTGGAGAAGGAAAAGATCCCTTAAATCCTGTTGGAGCTAATACAGACATGATTCATGCCTTAGATAGATTAGAACATATTGAAGAACTTTTACCAGAAATTTGCACTCTAGATTGTGGTTCTTTAAATTTTGGAGATACAAATATGCTTTTTGTACATACTCCTTTACAATTAAGACTAGCTGCAAAGAAAATGCAAGAGCTTAGAGTTAAACCTGAGATGGAAGCATTTGAAATGGGTCATTTGTGGTTTGCTAATCAATTATGTAAAGAAGGATTGATCGATGATCCTCCTCTGTACCAAATATGTTTAGGAATACCTTGGGGAGCACCTGCTGATACAAATTCAATGAAAGCCATGGCAGATATGATTCCAGAAAAAGCTATATGGACAGGATTTGGAATAGCAAGAATGCAAATGGCAATGGTAGCGCAATCAGTAATACTTGGGGGAAATGTAAGAGTTGGTTTAGAAGATAATTTATACTTAAAAAAAGGAGTGCTAGCTTCTAATGCGCAATTAGTGGAAAAAGCTGTTTGTATAGTAGAAGATATTGGTGCAAAAATAATGACCCCTGCAGAAACAAGAGAAAAATTAAAATTAGTTAAGCATTTTTAATATAAATGAGTTCATCAATAAAAAAAATTGCCATTATTGGTGCAGGAGTAATTGGTACAGGCTGGACAATTAGATTACTTTCAAAAAACAAAATTGTTTATTTATATGATAATAACTTATCACAAATAAATTTTTTAAAAAATGAAATAAAAAAAATTTCTAAATCAGTATTAAGATATTACAAAATAAAAAAGATAAATACAAAGAATCTTCATATTAAAAACTCTATAAAAAATGCAGTAGAAAATGCAGATTTAATTCAAGAAAATACTCCTGAAAATATCAATATAAAGAAAAAAATAATTAAAGAAATCAGTAAATGGTCAAAACCTAATGCTATCATTGCTTCAAGTTCTTCAGGTTTGCTACCATCAAAAATACAAAAAGCATGTAAATTTCCAGAAAGATTTATAATTGCCCATCCATTTAATCCAGTTTATCTTTTGCCTTTAGTTGAAATTGTAAAAGGAGAAAAAACTAAAAAAAAATATATAAATAATTCAAAAATATTTTATAAATCTATTAGAATGTATCCTTTAGAATTAAAAAAAGAAATTGAAGGATATTTATCTGATAGACTACAAGAATCTATGTGGAGAGAATCTTTGCATATACTAGAAGAAAATCTAGCCTCAACAGATGATTTAGATAAATCAATAATTTATGGACCAGGAATGAGATGGGCTTTAATGGGAACTTTTTTAACTTTTCATTTAGCAGGGGGAAAATATGGAATGAAACACATGCTAGAACAATTTGGTCCAACTCTAAAATTGCCATGGACTAAATTAAAAGCACCTACCTTAACAAAAAAATTGTCAAATAAAATAATAACAGGAACAAAAAAACAATCAAAAAATAAATCAATAAGACAATTAACTTCAATAAGAGATAATTTTTTGGTTGATCTATTGAAATTAAAAAATAAACATAAGATATAATTATGAAAAATATTTGCAAATATGTGACTCTTAAAGAATATATTCCTACTGGAAATCCTGAAATTTCTAATTTTGAGATAAAAGAAAAAATAATTAACATTAATGATAGTGACAATATTTTGGTTCAAAATGAATGGATTTCTGTAGATCCATATATGCGAGCTAGAATGACAGAGAAAAAAAATTACAAACCACCTTTCAAATTAGAAGAGCCTATGGAAGGTTTAGCTATTGGAAGAGTTATTGAAAGTAATAATTTGTCTTTTAAAAAAGGTGATATTGTTAAAAGTGATTTTGGATGGAGGGATAAATTTGTAACATCTGAAAAAAAACTTAATAAAATAGATCAAATAAATATTCCAATTCAAACTTATCTTGGTCCACTTGGTTTCACAGGTCACACTGCTTATATTGGACTAATGAAAATTGGAGAGCTTAAAGAAAATCAAACCGTTTTAGTTTCCTCTGCTGGTGGTTCAGTTGGTTCTGTCGTATGTCAAATAGCTAAAATAAAAGGATGTAAAGTTATAGCTTCCACTGGTACTGATGAAAAAGTTGAGTGGTTGAAAAATGAAATAGGTGTAGATGAAGCATTTAATTATAATAAAGTAGACAATTTAGTTTTACATTTAAAATCACTATCTCCTGAAGGATATGATTTATATTTTGATAATGTAGGGGGAGAATTTTTAGAATCAGCAATTTTTAGAATGAAAAATTACGGAAAAATAGTGATCTGTGGAAGAATATCACAGATGAATGCTGCCGAACCTCATGGCTTAAAAAATATGGCTCATGTACTTGTAAAAAGATTAACTATAAGAGGATTTTTAATCTTTGACCATCTTGATGATTATCAAGATTTTGAAAGAGAGATGAAAAATTGGATAGATAATAAACAGATTAAATGGAAAGAAACTATAGTAGAAGGATTAGAAAATGCTCCTAAAGCTTTCATAGATCTTCTAAATGGAAAAAATATAGGAAAAATGCTTGTTAAAATATAATTTATTTTATCTTTTAATAAATTAAATTGAAATATAAGGAGAACTTCCTCTAAAATTTACATCAAGCTTAAGATTTTTATCAATTGGAGGAAAAGCTCTTTGTTGACAATCAGTTCTTGGACAGATTCTACAAGAAACTCCTATAGGTGTTTCTAAATTCTTATTTTTTAAATCCATACCTTCAGCATAAGTTAATTCATTTGCATATTGAATATCACACCCTAGCCCTATAGAAACAAAACTTTTAGGCATTCCATATTTTTCTATCCCTTTTTCAAAAGCTCTAGCAATGCAAAAATATACTTTACCATCAGGCATTTTAGAAATTTGAGGATGAATTTTCCCTGGATTCATAAAAGCAATATATACGTTCCATCTTGGGCAAGAACCTCCATGACGTGGTATATGTATTCCTGAAAGTGAAAATCTTTTTGAAACATTTCCTGCAATATCAGTTTTAAGAAAATGGAAAGGAACACCTTCATTTCCTGGTCTTTGAAGATTAGTTAATCTATGAGTAATTTGTTCAAAACTTGATGCGTAATGATGCATCAAAATTTCAACATCATATTTATATTTTTTTGCTTTTTCTAAAAAATCTTCATAAGGCATTAAAAGAGCTGCTGCAAAGTAATTTAGCAGTGAAATTTTTAATAATGAAATTAGTTCTTCGGAATATATTTTGTTATCTTCAATTATTTTATCTATTATCTCTTGTGCATCACAATATCCAATTTGATAAGCAAGATGAAAATTTCTAGCTGAATAAGTAAGCATTTCTGATAAAAAAAGTATTTTTTCATTTTTATCGAAATTTTTAATAGACTTTTCATTTTTATCAGTAGTAATAACTTTTACCTTTATATCATGTACGTTTGTTAAATATTTTATCAAGCTATGACCAATTGTTTTATGTCCCTCTTCAAAATAAATTTTACTTCTTATTGTTTCTGCTTGCTTTTCAAGTTCGTGGAAATAATTTTTGTTTTCTTGTAAAAAATCAGAAACTATTTCTACTGGAAGTCTTGTCGATTGATTTTCCTTAATTGATGACTCAACATCTAATTTTTCTAATCTATTTTGTGTATCATCTCGAAAACTTTTGTATGAATCATTCAATGTCAATAAAGCTTTTGCAATGCTTGGATTATTACTGATAAATTCAGAAGTTTCTTGATTTGTAATGTCAAGATCTTCAAAGAGCTCATTGCTTAAAACTTCCATAACATCAGAAAGAAGTCTTTGATTGCTCTCAAGTGTAAGGTCTTTAAGAGAAATGCCCAATTCATTTCCTATTTTAATTAAGAGTGGAACAGTTATAGTCCTTCTTCCACTTTCAATTAAATTTAAGTAACTAGCTGAAATTTCTAATTTTTTTGATAATTCAGACTGTGTTAAGCCTTTTAATCTTCTCTCTTTTCTAATTTTTGATCCAATATTGGATAAATCATCTGTTTTCATTTTACAAAATTTACAAAATTACATTTTATACTTTTCATATATTTACATAATTTACCTATAATTTGCAATAAATTATTGATATTATGTTAAAATTGTAAATAATGTAAATTATATGAAGAAAACAATCATTGAAAAAGTTCAAAAAAATAGAGATTTTAAAGAAGAAGTTCTTACAAACACTACTCGTAAAGAAATTGAGAAATCATACGGCATAGATATTGGACAAGGCACAGAAGCTTATTTTAGTGATCGTTATGGTTGGACTTTAAGAAAAACAATAAAATAAAAAAGTAATTTTATTCTCACAAATTTTTTTTTGTTGTATATTTTACTATGATTTATACTGCAAATCCTAAAAGATATAAGAAGGTTAATTATAGACGTTGCGGAAGAAGCGGGTTACTTCTCCCACCTATTACGTTAGGACTTTGGCATAATTTTGGAGGAAAATCATTAAATCCAGAATCAAAGAAAATGATTTTTACAGCGTTTGACAGAGGTGTAACTCATTTTGATTTAGCCAATAATTATGGTCCTCCTTACGGATCAGCAGAATTAAATTTTGGAAAATTAATTTCAAAAGAATTAAAAAGATATAGAGATGAATTAATTATCTCAACTAAAGCAGGTTACGATATGTGGGATGGTCCATATGGAGAGTGGGGATCAAAAAAATATTTAACTGCTAGCTTAGATCAAAGTTTAAAAAGAATGCAATTAGATTACGTAGATATTTTTTATTCTCATAGATTTGATCCATTAACTCCTCTTGATGAAACAGCTGATGCACTAGCTCAAGCAGTGTATCAAGGAAAAGCCCTATATATTGGAATATCATCCTACTCATCAAAACAAACAATCAAGATGAACAGATTATTAATAGAAAGAGGAATTAAATGTTTAATTCATCAACCATCTTATTCAATGATTAATAGATGGATTGAAAAAGACCTATTAAAAAATCTAAAACAATTAGGAATTGGATGTATTGCTTTTTCCCCTTTAGCTCAAGGGATGCTTTCATTAAAATATATTAAAAGTATCCCAAAAAATTCCAGAGCTTCAATGAATTCTTCATTAGATAAAAAATTTATAACAAAAAAATATATTAAAAAAATATTTGCTTTATCTAAAATTGCAAAAAATAGAGGTCAAACAATTCCTCAATTAGCAATAGCTTGGGTATTAAGACATAAAGAGATGACTTCAGCTCTTATAGGAGCAAGAACATTAAAACAATTAAATGAATGCTTAGATAGCCTTGAAAATTTAAAATTTACTAAATCTGAGTTAAAATTAATTGATACGTTTGCAAAAGAAGAAAAAATTAATTTATGGGAACCATCCAGTAGATATTAATAATCCTGATTATTGTTTAAATATAAAGGCTCTTCTTCTTTGCCTAAAATCATATCGGAGGCCTTTTCAGCAATCATTAGAGTTGCAGCATTCAAATTTCCACTTACTATATCTGGCATAATTGATGAATCTATAACTCTTAAGTTTTTAATTCCATGAACTTTTGTTTCTTCATCTACAACAGATAATTTATCAATACCCATTTTATTTGTACATGAAGGATGATATGCTGTGTCTGATGTTTGGCGGATTATTTCATCAAGTTGTTCATCAGTTTTACAATCATTTCCAGGACGTAATTGTTCTCCCAAATACGATGACATACTTGGTTGGCTGAATATTTTGTTAGCAATTTCAACACTCTCTCTCATTTGGACTAAATCTTCTTCTTCTTTTAAATAATTAAATTGTATTATAGGATTTTCATTCAAATTATTAGATCTTATCTTGACAAATCCTCTACTTTTTGGTCGATTTGGTGAAACATGAAATTGAAATCCATCAAATGAAGGATTTGTCAAACCATGATTTATGACTAATGAAGGAAAGAAATGAAATTGAACATTAGGATGTTTATATTTTTTATTTGTTTTAACAAAACCTCCAAGTTCAAGATGAGAAAAGGCTAACATCCCTTTATTAAATAAAAACCACTTTAACCCTTCAATGCCTTGAGTAAAATAATTTGTCGACAGATCATATAATGTTTCTTTTTTTTTAGATTTGTGTTGAATATATATTTCTAAATGATCTTGAAGATTTTTACCAACACCTGGTAATTCATGAACAATTTTTATGTCAAATTTTTTTAAATCTTCTGCGTCCCCTACTCCTGATAATTGCAAAAGTTTAGGAGAATTTATCGAACCAGCTGACAACAATATTTCTTTATTGGCATAATATTTCTCTTTTTTATCATTATTTTCTACTTCTATTCCGATTGCAACATTATCTTTAAAAATAATTTTAGATACATTGGAATTTGTAAAAATTCTTAAATTTGAATTATTTTTTACAGGATCAAGATATGCTTTTCCTGCACCATAACGTTTACCTTTATTTATTGTAACATCAAAAGTACCAAAACCTTCTTGATTGGAACCATTAGAATCTTCAAACAAATCATGACCTGCTTCTGCTGCTGCATTTAAAATTGACTGAAATAAAGGGAAGTGATAATTTATTTTTGATCTATTAACTTTTAAAGGCCCTTTAGCTCCCCTATAAAAATTTTCACCTCCAGACCATGTTTCTATTTTTTTAAAATAAGGCAAAACATGGCTATAATTCCATTTTTTTAATCCATAAGATCCCCATCTATTATAATCTTCAGCATGACCTCTAACAAAAACCATGCCATTATGAGAAGAACAACCTCCAATCATTTTTCCTCTTGGGCAAAAAATTCTTCTATTATTGAGATAAGGTTCTGGCTCAGAATAATATTTCCAATTCATTTTTGGGTCATGCATAGTATAAAGCAGTGCACTCGGCATATCTACTTTCCAAGAATTACTTGATCCACCTGATTCAAAAATTGCTACACTTAAATTTGAATTTGATGATAACCTATTTGCAAGTACACAACCTGCAGATCCTGCTCCTATAATAAGGTAGTCAAAGTTTTTCATTATTTAACTAATTCATTCTTTCTGTATTGCCATCAACAGTCATAACTTGTCCTGATATTTTTTTAGCTGAATCTGAAATTAAGAAGATAGCCATATTTGCAATATCTTCTTTTTCAACAAATGTTTTAAGAGAAACCATTGATTCATAATCTTTTTGTAATTGATCTTCACTAATACCAGTAGATTTAGATTTGGCTTTTATAACACTATCCATTCTATTACCTTTTACTGATCCAGGTGCTATAGAATTAACTCTAATATTAAATTCACCTAACTCCATTGCAAGTGATTTTGTAAGACCTATAGTAGCCCATTTACTAGCTGCATATGGAGATCGTAATGCAAATCCATGAATACCCGCGGTAGATGATAAATTAATAATTGATCCACCTCTTTTTTTTAAAAATGGAATTGCAGATTTAATAAAGTAAAAATGACTATTAATATTTACATCTAAAGTTTTAAGCCAATCTTCTATTTTCAAATCTTCTAATTTTCCTGTAGGACCAGAAATACCAACATTATTTATTAAAGAATCTATTGAAGTTATATTTTTTTTAAGATCCAAAAAATAATCTTTTACTTCAATATAATTGCTAGAATCTACCTTCTGAATGAATAAATTTTTATTATATTTATTGTGTTCTTTTCTAAGAGATATTTTATCATCATCAATATCACTAATGTAGACATTAGCACCTTCATTTAAGCAAAATTCAGCAATGCACCAACCAATACCATCCGCTGCTGCTGAAATAACAATATTTTTATTAATTAGTTTTGGCTTGTTCATTATAGCCAGTTTTACTCAATGATACTGCCAATTCTTTCTCAGTAATATAACCTTTTGTATCACCTTTCTTATCTACGACCTTAACATAACATCTTTTTGCTAAAACTTGAGGTAAAAATTCTTCAATATAACAACTTTCATCGACTGTATATACATCTGAAAGTTTTATGTTACTTACGTCAAATTCATTAACTTTTATCATTACTGTTTTTGCTCTTAAAACTTTAGCTCTATTAACGTCTTTAACAAAAGCTTCAACATAATCATCTGCAGGATTCATAATTATTTGTTCAGGAGTTCCTACTTGAACTAATCTACCTCCATTTAATATGCCAATATGATCACCTAATCTTAAGGATTCATCTAAATCATGTGTAATAAAAACTATTGTCTTTTTTAATTCTGATTGTAGTTCAATTAACTGCTGCTGCATATCACTTCTAATTAAAGGATCTAAAGCACTAAACGCTTCATCCATTAACAATATGCCTGGATTAGTTGCTAAAGCTCTTGCCAAACCTACTCTTTGTTGCATACCTCCAGATAATTGACTTGGATATTGATGCTCAAATCCTTGCAGACCAACAGATTCAATTTGTGACATTGCAACTTTACTTCTTTCATCTAATTCTTTTCCTTGGATTTCCAAACCATAAGCAACATTTTGAATAACTGTTTTATGAGGAAAAAGACCAAATCTTTGAAATACCATACTCATTTTATGTTTACGAAAATCAATTAATTGATTATCATTAAGATCCATCACATTTGTATCATCAACTATAACTTCCCCATGCGTGGGATCTATTAAACGATTTATGTGTCTAATTAAAGTTGATTTTCCTGAACCTGAAAGCCCCATACATACAAAAGTTTCTCCTTCTTCAATTGAAATCGAAACGTTATCTAATCCTACTGTATGGCCAGTTTCTTCAAGAACTTCTTCTTTTGTTGCCCCCTTCTGAACCATTGGTAAAACACTTTGAGGTTCATTCCCAAAAATTTTATATATATTTTTTATTTCAATTTTTGCCATTTATAT
>MDTE01169393.1_pt1 | contig 10588 bp, 4 predicted proteins | sample 811231 | NCBI WGS metagenome assembly MDTE01 (sample SAMN05326651, study PRJNA326480) | marine metagenome | isolation source: seawater | place: Indian Ocean: Red Sea | collected 2010 | reverse complement strand
TAATATTGGATAATTTATTCAGTGGTGTCGATAGGCATTACGGAGATCCAAGATTCTTAGTAGTGGAACTTATGTTCGTTGCAATCTTAATATTGAGTTTAAATTATTTACATCGATCAAGACCTCTAATCTCAAAAAAGTAGTATCAAACAGAAATATATAAAAATTTTATAAATAATATTCAGTACTATTTAAGAGATCAAAACTGATATTTCAAGGATATTTAATCTTTAGCCTCATACATGCTTTCCTCTTGGAAGTCATGTATCGAGAGCGTTTGTTCTCATAATCTTTTCCGATAATAATACTATCGTTAAATATGTAATCTGATAGATTGTTATATTTTGGAAACAACTATGCTGTGGAAAACCAAATCCATCGACAAGTACAAACTCATAATTTGGTTCATCTTTCTTTTTCTTGTTCAGGTGAAATTTGCACAAGGTATAGCAGCTGAAAATGATGCAAGAGAACAACTCAATCTTCACCTAGAAAAATTCTGTTTTCGGTGTCACGATACAAATGAAGCATATGCTGGTCTAGATCTAGAATCGCTCATCACCGATCAGCCATTGATCAGAAATCGAATACAATGGGATCATGTCATTGAACGCTTGACATTGAATGATATGCCACCGGAAGGAGAATTGCAGCCGACCCAAACTGAACGTACCCGAATTGTAGAGGTTTTGAGTCAAGTCCTGAATCAGTTTGATTACTCAACAATACAAAATCCAGGTTTTGAACCGATTCGTCGACTCACCAATCTGGAATATAACAACACAATCCGAGACTTATTTGGAATTGATCTCAAACCTGCTGCACGATTTCCTTCGGAACTAACTGGAATAAGCAGTTTTGAAAACTCTGCGAATACGCTATTCCTTCAGCCAGCATTGATGGAACGCTATATAAGTGCTGCAGACCGAGTAGTTGATCTTGCTTTGCCCCAATCTCCTAAAAGTGTTGACCACCATCGAGCACGCAAACAAATTTTCATTGTTGAACCCAGTAGTAACATCAGTAAAAAAAAGGCTGCAGGCCAAATATTGAACCATTTCCTGCTTCGATCTTATCGCCGCCCACCATCGACCGAGGAACTAAATCGTGTGAAGCATCAATTCGATCAAGCATCTCAATCTGGACAGAGTTTTGATGAAGCTATAAAACAAGTGCTCAGATCTGTTCTCATCTCACCAAAATTTCTATTGCGAATTGAAGTTGGACAAAAAGGAATAGATGCCTACCAAATCAACGATTGGGAACTTGCCACTCGTCTCTCTTATTTTTTGTGGTCGTCAATGCCCGACGACGAACTGTTTGATGTAGCCGCCGAGGGAATCCTAAGCCAACCAAAAGTTCTCAAATCTCAAATTGAACGAATGCTCTCCGATAGAAAGGCCGATACGCTCGGTGATGTTTTTGCTGCTCAGTGGCTTGGATTCCGATTTATTGGCTCGCGGGTAAGATTGGATCCAATTGAGGTTCCATGGTGCACCGATTCCTTAATGGACGCCATGCGAGCGGAATCAACGATGTTTTTTTTGTCGTTGCTTCGAAGTAACAGACCAATTGGTGAACTGGTCACCGCAGATTACACATTCATGAACGAAGAACTGGCAGGAGTGATTTATCGCAGAAATGATATTAAGGGAAAGCATATGCGACGCGTCAAACTGAATAATCCCAGCAGAGGAGGCATTCTCACACATCCCAGCTTAATGGCGGTGACTTCAAATTATACAGAGACAAGTCCAATCAAACGGGGAAACTGGATTCTTGAGACTGTACTTGGCAAACCGGTTCCTCCGCCACCACCAAATGCTGGCGCTCTTAAAGAGGAGATCGCAGAAAATTCTGATCTGACCTTTCGGGAAAAGCTCCAACTCCACTCCAGCAAACCAAGCTGTCGTAGTTGTCACAGTAAAATCGACCCGCTTGGTTTTAGCTTGGAGAACTTGGATTTTTTCGGACGGTGGCGAGATAATTATCGAGTGCATGTCTTTGAGAGTGATGCAGAAGAACTGTTGGAGAAAATTTACGAGCTACGTAATCTAGATGGACTGGAATTCGAGAAACTTATCAATAACCTTGAAAAAACGGAGGAAAATATTGAAATCCTTAAACGACTCCGATGGATTCGTCATTTGACCGAGGACGAATTAGAAAAAGAGGTATTTGAGAACCTGGATCCTCTAGAACGTGAGGAATTTCTAGAAGTCTTCTGGCATCTCGGATATGACGAGCCTGATAAAGAAGAACTCCTCTACCTCATTTTTAAACTTCGACAGATAGATGATATCGAAATGAAAAAACGAATTGAGAACCTTGAAGTCGATCCGGCGGAAAAGGATGAAATTGTTAAAGGATTGCATTGGGTTCGTATGTTGGATGATGATGAGGTCGAAGACGAGATCTTTGAAGTTCTTGATCGAGAAGAGCAAAAAGAAGTTTCAGAAATCCTTTGGGAACTTGGCCTTGGGGGGTACAAGGAAGAAAATGAGGAACGAGAGAAATCCGAGGTGCAAGAGGAAAACGAGGTAGACTCCTTTGATCTTAAACCAATTGACACTCACGCCGTTTTACCAGATGGCACAACTTTCCATGGTCCCTCAGGGCTTAAGCAAATTCTAATTGAGAAGTACCACGATGACCTAGTCCACCAAACGGTTTCAAAAATGATGATCTATGCACTTGGACGCCAACTCGAATATTACGACGAACCTGCGATTCACCGAATTAAAGAAGAACTGAAAGCAGATGATTTTCGCTTTCATACACTGTTACGCGGTGTTATAAGTAGCTATCCTTTTCAATATAAAAAGAACCCGCAATAGGTATCCAAATTATGATTTTTCCAAAGAAAATCTCCCGCCGAACAACGCTCAACGCATTGGGTGCAGCCGTTCTTTTGCCCGCTCTTGACATAATGCGACCATTCACGACCAAGACCATTGTTGAATCAAAAAATACCAGCCGTCTGGCATATATCTATTTCCCAAACGGAATCCCACGTGGGACTTGGCATCCACAGAAAGTTGCACGTAATGGTAAGCTGCTAAAATTGAATGAATGGATGAGTCCTCTTGAGCCATTCAAGGAAGACATTATCATCCCGACAAATATCTGGACACCAGAGGGTAATGGACATGGTGCGGGGACAGCAACATGGTTGACAGGGAATGACTATGATGAGCGAGAAGCCAATGCCGGTGGCATATCAGTGGATCAACTCGCAGCCTCGCGAATCGGATCGAAAACACTACTACCATCGCTAGAACTTTCGATACAGGGTGAGGGTTTTTTTTCTAACTCACTACCCCGAAACACAATCTCATGGTCGCACGACGGTATTCCTCTGACAAGAGAAATTGAGCCTCGTGTTGTATTTGACCGTATGTTTCGACCGCTGTCTAGTGGTGTCAGCAATCAATCGGTGATAGATATGGTTCTTGCTGATGCCAAGTCTCTAAGAAAGTATGTGAGCAACGCTGATCAGCACAGGCTAGACGAATATTTTGATTCCATTAGGGCTTTAGAGAAACGGATCGAATTTGCGGAAGAACAAACGCTTAAAATGCAGGGGGATAAAGCTCTCACTGATGCCTTGACCCGACCCAAGCCAGGCATTCCCAGCAACCATTCTGAATATGTGAAGCTAATGATGGACATGATTGTTCTGGCTTTTTGGGCAAACGCAACCCGTGTGGTAACTTTCATGTTAGACCACGGGCAATCAAATCGTTACTTCAATTTTATTGAGGGTGTTAAAGGAACATGGCACGCTTTATCTCATTATGGCAATGCTTCAGGAAAGACCGAAGACGATGACGGTACGACGTCCTGGGATTCAGTGGAATCGAAGCGGAAGATGTATGCTGAAGTCAACCGTTGGCATCATAGTCAGTTTGCTTATCTGTTGGGTCGGCTCAAAAACATTCGAGAACCAAACGGTAGTACTTTGCTCGATAACAGCATGATTCTTTACGGAAGTAGCCTAGGCGATGGTGATGAGCATGACGAAACTGACCTGCCAACCATTATTGCCGGCAGAGGTTGTGGTACAATTAGGACTGGTCGCCAACTCAAGTTTTACAAACGTACCGATCTTTCGAGGCTTCACTTATCGTTTCTCCAACGAGTGGGCTTAAATATCAACGAATTCGGTACGGGGCTACAGGCAATCAACGAGCTAGCAAGATAGAAAGATCCAGAAATTGACCGCCAAAATCTTACCCACGTAGAGTCTGCCAATTCATGTGTCTAAATGAAGGGCTTCGATGAACTAAAAAACTGACTTTCAAACTCAATACGATTGGGTCAGGCTTTCGACCGTATATGAAGATAACTGGAGAGGTGTTGGAAATGAGTATGGGGATGATTCTCGCAACTGTAGAACTACCGAAGTTGCTTCAGAATGTAACCCTTTGGAGACAATCAAATTCTTAGAGCTTGACCCAATTCTCTCGGTTTACAATTTATGAAATGTAAAAAAGGTTCTTGGCTTCACCTTCATCGATATCTTGACAATTCAATAAATAGACATACATTTCTCTGTTAGTAAAATCTGAAATAGCAAAAGACACATTTAACTGCTTTCTATTCAACGATTTATTTAGAATAATCTCGTTTTAATTCAATTAATATCTGATTTTCATATTCCAACAAATTCAGTCTTCCAACTGAGTCTCGTCTCAATAAGGAAATTATTCACTATCATGCCAAATAATACTTCTACAGTACGTGTGTCTTTTCTGACATCGAATCAAAATAAGTTTGGGGTATGGAAATTGATATTATGGAATATTGGACTATGGATTTGGCTAACAATTGGCAGTTCGTCGGCTAATGTACTACCAAATAGTAATACCTTTTATGATCCAAATCAGGTTCAGATCATTGACTTACAAATTTCCGATCATCAGTTACAAAAAATGAAGTCAGCATTACCTCGCCGAATTTACGTTTCAGCTACCTTTCAATGGTCCGGTCAAGTTATTGAAAATGTCGGTGTCCGCTACAAAGGTAATAGCTCATCTCACCCACATCAAAAGCATAAACGTGGTTTCCTCATTAAGTTTAATGAATTTGAAAAAGGACAATCTTTTCTTGGATTGAATCGAATATCACTCGATAACGGTATTCAATTTGGTAGTTTATTTAGTGAACGGTTAATTACATCAATTCTTCGTCAGCTGGGCGTCAAAGCCTCACGGTCTAACTATAGCAAACTATATTTGAATGGAAAATACCAAGGGATATACGTTAATGTTGAGCGTATTGATAGAGTTTTTATCAAAAATGAATTAGCTGATGGTGGATCTTTATATAAAGTTGATATATTTGACCGATCAAGTCTGTGGTCCGCTAATCTGGGTCCGTTGCCACCAATGGAAAAAACGGATTCCAATCCTACAGCTTTTGAGCCGAAATCGAAGGCTGCTAATCAGCAGAAGACTCGAGATGTCATTGACTTGATAACTAAGATCAACGAAACGAACGACAATGATTTTGCTCGAGTTATAGAATCCATAATCGATTTAGATGCTTTTTTAAAGACAATGGCTGTCATGTTGTTTTCTGGAGCCTTTGACCAACTAACAGGTACGAATCCACATAATTATTATTTGTACTGTTCCCCAATGAATAACCGTTGGCATTATATTCCTTGGGATTTGGATGTCGGGTTTGCAGACAAAGCTTTCGGTTATATTCCAGTAATTGACGGTTGGAACGCTGCCTGGCCATTAATCGGTGGTTCACCTTCTCCACTAATCCAGCGAATCGTCAACGACCCAAAACTTCTAGCCCGTTATCGAACGTTAGCTAACAAAATTCTGGAAAATTACTTTCACCCCGACAAGCTACTACCCAAAGTAGACCTACTGTACAAGCAAATCTTAACTGATTTAGAAACGGATCCATTTCCAAGCCGTCGAGCTACCAACAAACAAGATCAAAATTATAATGATATTGTTCAATCGATTAAAGATTTTATTTACTTGAGATACAAAACTGCTCGTCAGCAATTGGATGAACCGGGAGACCAGCCACCGCTAGTTCCCATTCGGCCACCCTCTCATCAACAAAGAGGTCCTAAACCTGGACCACCTTCAGCAAATGCTCCAAGTAATTTACATTCTGTATCAATCTCTCGCTCGTCAGTTAGCCTAAAATGGACTGACAACGCTACTAATGAAGGAGCATATATCTTACAAAGAGCAGAGGGGGAAAGCAACCAACCATTCCACAATCATATAGGACAATTTTCTGCCGATATTACCACTGCCCATGACAAACAAGTTGTTCCTGGTAGTATATACCGCTATCGTGTTTACGCTCTGTGTCCAAGTCCGTCTGGCCCCAAAGGCACTGGATTATCTAATACTATTACTATTCAGATACCATCTGGGTTTCGCGACTAGAAATTTGTAGTTTATAAAATCTATTTGGCTACTTTCTCTTCTCGAATCGATCTAGACTCACTAATCGATATTTCTTGGCAGTCTACCTTCGCTGACAATCAGTCCCTCCCTGAACCCAACGGTTCCAAACCAGATAGAGCTTAATCAACTATCAATTCCTTAGATGATGATTTCACTGGAGAAGTAGCTAATCTATCTAAACCTCAGGCTTAACTCAGTTGGGTTAGGACACCAATTACAATCGTCCATCCCCAAACGAGACTCCAAGCTTGACACTTCGTTCCGGATGTAGATCCATCTCTTGATATGCTTCGGCTGCTTCAGCAAATGAAACAACAGGAGATACAATCTCCTCACAATTGATTTTTCCGGCCGATAACCATTGCCAACAGTGATGGCGAATCCTAGTGAAATCCCACCGGGGATGATCTCGATTGGGATCGCTGTTGGCTCGAGCGAAGATCAAATTGGGAATACTGAAGTGAGCTACAGCCCCAAGATCTAATCCACCAGTACACTCTTTGGCCCAACCGGCTACCACTACGGTTCCATTAAAAGCTAATCCACGGATAGCCTGATCTAGAGCCTGATAGACCGCACTGGTTTCAATTGCTACATCAACTCCTAACCCGCCAGTAGCATCTTTTAGAACTTGTTCTACATTTTCGGAAGATGGGTCGATGGCTATGTCCACACCTGCGTTCAGCGCCACCTGTCGCCGAATACGAATCGGGTCAACTACAGCTACCAAATCTGCCCCGGCGAGTTTGGCCATTTGTGCAGTTACCTGCCCGATTGCGCCCAGACCAAAAATGGCGACCCGATCCCCGAGCCGAACCTGACCGTCGCGAATGCTAGCCAGCGCAAAATGGGCTGGATCGTAACAAACGGCTTCTTTCCATGTCATTCGCTCACTCATGGATAGCAATTGTCCAGCCGATCGGATGTGAGTTTCTCTCAGATGTCCGTGACAAGCAACTCGGTCACCAATCTCAAATCCATCGACGCCATCCCCCTTTTCTACAATCCGACCAACGCACATATTTCCTAACCCCATTGGAAATTTGGCATTACGGTTACCATAATACATGGTCATTTCTGACCCTCGTTTGGGAGCGCCGAAATCTACCTGAATCCGAACTTGTCCTTCAAGTATGGCTGATTCTTGATATTCCTGTAATACTGGCTGACGAGGAGAAACTGCAACTAATTCTTTGGGCATTTATAGCTACCTCTTTCTATAAGATAAATATATTTAGAACTAAAAATTGAGTCCATTATACTCGATTCTGTCTTAGATCTTAGGGGAAAATCAACGGCTCGATAATCAATCCCGATCCTATAGTTGCTCATAGATCCTTTTCAGGCTCAAAAGTTGAAACCGATATGTAGACGTCTATTCGCATATGACTGAGCAGGAACAAAAGCCAGAAAAGCTATTTCATTGGTATACAGCAGCCATAAATTTAGTTTCCATTTCACTACTCATGGAACTGATACCGATTAAACCGAATTGCAAAGACTTCACTTTGATTCTTTTCTTCAACCCTCGATTACTATTCTGCAGTCGAAAATTTCTCAGTCAACTAATTATAATCTCTACTTTTACTAGAAGTCTGACACTCGTATCTGGAACGTAGAAGGTACAGGTCGTTATCGAGTAAAACCCAACTGGACTATTAATATCTTGAGTTACACGATTCTATGAATTAATGCACTTAAGGCGTTTTTCCCTCTGTAGATTGCTCTGCCAGGCCTATTCTATTTCATTTCTGTCGGGGCGAAGCTAATCTTCAAAGAAACTACTTGACAAAAACATAAACAAACCTAACAATGTCGTAATACTGTTGTTACCAATCAAGAAGTCAAAAAACAAAGAGTAAGTTAGTTGACATCGGTATTAGAACGATCAAGATAGAGGAACAGCCGAAAGAAAGAGGCTGGACACACAAAAAGGTAAATGAAAATACCAAGGGTAAAAAAGTGCGCCCAGCTTAGTTTCAAGGAGATTGAAACGTCAATATTAGTCGTTCCTCTAAGCTTGAGGTTTATGCTTCCCTGAAATATTTTATTGTTACTTAACCATGTTCGATCCTTATCCACTAAGGCTGATTTGGTTCCATCCTGACTTATGAAATTTCCACCATCACCATAACAGGCTTCAGGCACCCAATCAGTTATGGATTTCTCTAATTTTTCTACAGTGATAATGGTATCAGGACCTTCAATATTACTTAAACTTGGCGACAGGAATTCGTTAGTACCGGCAATTTATTTATAAGTTATTGCTTCGCTTTCTATAGCTCGCATTTTATGTGGTAGAAATTTAATGCAAAGATTTGTGTGGTTTTTATTTTCAATTATTCTAGCAACTATAGTAAATGCTGAAGGCGAAACAAATACAACACTGACAATTGACGATATTTTTCCCACTGACCGAGTCTTGGATGTACAAATCACTCTCAAGCCCACCGACTGGGATACGATCCGCTTTCAATCTCGGGAGTTTGCCGATGCTCTGTCAGAAAGCCGACAATACGCACCGCCTGACCATCCTTATACTTATGTTGAGTCTAGTGTTTCTATCGATGGAATCGAATTCTCGCAAGTTGGTATTCGTAAAAAAGGGTTCATTGGTTCCCAAAATACTGATCGTCCCTCTCTTAAAATCAAACTCAATCATATAAATAAAGACAGGCGCATTGATGGATTAACCAACTTAACCTTTAACAATAATCAGCAGGATGTCAGCCTCATCAGCCAGTTTATTGGATATGGGTTATTTAACGCTGCCGGTTCACCTGCACCACGATGTGCTTACGCTAATTTGACGGTCAATGGTCAAAATTTGGGTATTTATACACATGTAGAAAGAATACATCGTCCCCTGTTAAAACGGTCCTTCGGTAACGACCAAGGAGTTTTGTACGAGGGTACAGTGGTCGATTTTTACTCTGGTTGGGTTGATTCTTTTGAACATAAGTTTGGATCTAAAAAAAAGGGGAGAAAAAGAATCAAGGACCTGATTCAAGTTTTACACAATCCTGACAAAAATATAGAGACAGCTATTGGTAAATTAGTCGATCTGGATGCATTTTATCGATTTTGGGCATTAGAAGGATTATTGAGCTTTTGGGATGGTTATTCTGGTAACTCTAATAACTACTTCTTTTATCTTCACCCAGAGACAGACAAATTCCATTTTATTCCATGGGGCGCTGATAGTCTATTTGAGAAATACAGCCCAATTAGAGACGACAGTCAGGACCCCATTTCGGTTAAGATACAAGGTTTAATCGCTAATCGACTATATCAGCGAGAATCATGCCGTCAACGTTATAGACAAACACTGATAAATATTATAGAACAACACTGGAATGATAAGTCTCTACTAGCAGAGACAGAAAGAATAGAATCTCTACTCAAGCCCTACCTGATTGTTGGTGAAGAAACAGAAACGCAGGTAAACACCATAAAAAAAATAGTAGAGACAGAAGGCAAAGAAAAAGATGATGAGACAGAAAAAGGAAAATTTATTACTGATTGGTTTCTGTTAGGTCCTTTTTATACCCAAAGAAGTCATGATCTGGGCCAAGATTTCCTATTAGAGCAAGGGGGTGAAGCTAATATCCAGCCCAATCAAGAGCAGGAATTTCGTAACTCCAAGAATCAGCCCCTCAGATGGCGTTCGATCTCAACTAAAAAAGAGATCATTAATCTAGAGAGGGAGATAGGCCGGTTCGATGATGTAACGGCCTACGCCTTCACTGAGATCGAAAGTGACCAAGACCAATATGTTGAATTTGGTCTGGGTAGCGATGACTCAGTCAAAGTTTGGATTAATGGTTACGTAGTTCATCAATATGAGGAAGGACGTGGTGTGAAGATCGATCAAGACCGTTTCATTGTTAAGCTGAATTCAGGGGAAAATAGATGTCTCATCAAGATTAGCCAAGGCATGGGAGGATGGGGGTTTGTAATCCGGCCTGTTGCTAATTTTTCTCTAGATGAAGGGATTTCATTATCCGGCCAGTTAATCTTGGAAGGAGAAAATAAGGATGATTTCCCTCCAATCCGGCTACAAGCTAACATTAATTTGGGTAAGGCCACCTATAGTCGAGATTTAGGATTTCTAGTTCCTGGCCAGTCGTATCAGCGGATAG
>MDTE01002030.1_pt1 | contig 10588 bp, 11 predicted proteins | sample 811231 | NCBI WGS metagenome assembly MDTE01 (sample SAMN05326651, study PRJNA326480) | marine metagenome | isolation source: seawater | place: Indian Ocean: Red Sea | collected 2010 | reverse complement strand
TTAGGGTCAGGGTGGAAAGGAGCCAAGGTTTTCACCTGAAAAAATTCTACAGATTTATTTCGCAAACTTTTTTCAGCATCTTCAACTAATTGTGATCCATAACGTTGCCTGTGGAATTTTGGTTTTACAGCCATGACTTGGAGCTCTGCTGAAATTTCGGTATGGTGTTTGATAGTGATGAAGCCAATGATTTCATTATTATTTTCGGCGATTCGGGTATCCATACTTTGAATATCTTTTACATAATCTAAAATCGCTTCCTCTATGCCAAACCATTCCGGGAGTGACCGTAATATTTTTTCGCAGAATTTGTATTCGCCATCCTTGATCGGGCGAATTATAAAGGACATAATTTAAAGTTTGATACCAAACTTTCCCAAAGCCAGGATCATGAGCCAATAACATCCCATGGTAATTAAAATCGAGATTCCCATGCTTGTATAAAAATTCACACCTGATTTGAGAAGAATGGGTAGGGCGATAAATAGGGCTAGGGACGGAATCACCAGCCAAAGGATACTGGTGGAAAGCGCGCTGACATTTTCTACATCTTTTGTATCCACATACAACCAAACAATGGCTAGGACAGAGATCAAGGGAATGGATGCAATCAACCCGCCGAGATAGGTATTCTTTTTAGCAATCTCCGAGACCAAAACGATAATGCCGGAGGAAATGAGGAGTTTAATGAGAGTCTGGAGCACTGATTATAAAATATTCAAGATACGGATTACTGAAACAACTTCCGCACTTGATTCACCCCATTTCGGACACAAATTTCTGTGGCGCGGTGGAGTTCCAATCCGCTGTACCAATAGGAATTGGACCACACCAAAGCGCCGGATTCAGCATCACGCATTTTCAACATGATGCCCACCCGAGCCCGGGTATAATCCACCTTGCTGCCTGAATGAATAGCGCCGCCATCGGTTTTGGTAGTGGTGGAGGAGGATGTATTGGATTTATCCTTATCAGCGTCTGCTGAGGCAGATTGACTCACAGTGGTTGTGGTGGAGCCTCTGTCTTCATACCGATAAGGAACCACAATCAATTCCGCATCAGTGTATTCTGTGATGATACAGGAGAGTTCCAATGTTTGCTCGCCATTCCCAATGGAGATCTGTGAACCGACTTCTTCCGCCTCATGGACATTAAAACCATATTTCAAAAAATTGTGGGAAAGGCTGGTTTTCACCATTTCACCGGAACCGGTCATATAGGTGTGATCTTTTACAGGGACAATTTCAATAGTGCCCACTTGTGCAAAATCATAACTCTCATTAACAGCAGGGCCGTAGTAACAAGAAGTGGAAAAAAATAAAATAGGGAAAAAGAGAAAAAGCTTTTTCATTCTTCGGTCAAACTTTGGATATGGACTTTTGCTTCACTACTCAGGAGTTCGTCTTTGGAGTATTTCAGACAATGTTGCCAAGTGGCTAAAGCCAACTTAGGTTCATTCAAAGCCTCGTGCAGCAGCGCTTTCATGCGGTACACATCGGGATTGGTTTTATCGGATTTTTGAGCATCAGAAATGTGAGCCAGGGCTTCCTTATACATGCCTGCTCTCATAGCGGCGGATGCCTTGGATAGCGCATCATTTGATCCTGCAAAAAGAAGTCCAACCAGTAGAAATGATATTATTTTTTTCATGATGATTGCTTCTCCTGAGAAAGTTGATGGATAGCACGCAATACATCCCGGCGGCTGATTTGGCCAACCAGTTTTCCACCTTTTGTTACGGGGAATCTTCGAAATCGAGATTTGATGAAATTATCTGCCACATTGGATAAGGTGTCGTTTACATCAATGGTGGAAAGGTCGGTGGACATATATTCTTTTACATGGCCACCGAGATTGTTGTAGTATGAAGCTTCAAACAAAGTATTCATACAATCTTTCTCAGACAGGATGCCAACCAGATCGCCGTTCTCATCCACGACGGGCGCTCCGGATATCTTGTTGGTTAAAAAGGATTCAATAGCCGTTTCTATGGGTGTATCCGGTGTAAAAGTGATGAGGTCAGTAGCCATGAAATCCTGGATGGCATATTGTATATTCATTGGAGAGTTCCTTAACAGATTAAGGTAAAGTTAATGGCTTGAATACATAAAAACAAATGGGGGAAATGGTTGTTCCCAATTGATTATTAAAAAGTAATTCATGACTAATCTTCCTTTAGGATTAAAAATACTTTTTCAAAAGTAATAATCCTTGCGAAAGATTTGGATTTTTTAGAAATCTTAAAGTCAGTTGTTAATTCAGAAAAAGGAGTTTCTTGTTAGCTTAAGTGAAGTTTATAATGGTAAAATAATTTAATTCATTCAAAATCAAGGTATGTTGCATCTATTCAAACAACGACGGCTCCCTTTCCAAAAGCATCTTGGCACGATTCTGGTAAAATAAATTTTCAGCCATCAATTCCGGGTGTCGTATCAAGTCTGTTTCTAACACTGACTTAAGCATGGAATGGAATTGTTCCCGGTTCCCTGCTTTTTGGTGATAGAATTCCGCCATGTGAACTGCATTCCCTAAATATTCAGGATGGGCAGCCATGGCTTGCTTGAAATAGGTCTCAGACTGGGACAATTCCACCCCCGGAATTCTTGTGTACATTGAACCGAAAAACCGATAAGGTCCGCTGTAATGATATCCCGGTTCCAATGAAATGATACGGTGCATCATCACTTCAATCAATTCGCGGTAATTCATCCGTTCCAGCGCGGGTTTTGTATTTAAATACCGAGCCAGGTTTGTGGCCCACCAAAACATGCCGGGCACAACTGACTTAGGCGCTTCCGCCAAGGCTGACAACATTTTAAATGCGCTGTCACCTTGAGACCGTTGATAAATGGGTGCAAATTCAGGATGATTCAAAACAGAGTTCTTACAAATCCGGACTCCTTGAACAAATAAAGCATTCTGAATTTTTTCATTTTTTTCTACAAATAATCCTTTGGTATAAAGAATGCGGCCATATAAAACAGCCAACTCAAAATCGTTGGGACGCTTCTCGTAAGCAAGTCCGATGAAATGTTCAGCATTTTTCAGGGCATTGGAATCGGAGCGCTGTTCCCAAGATGATTTCCCTTTTTCAATTAGGAAATCTATATTTTGTTGGGATGCAACAGTCGGTGCTTTTGTGGCTGCACAATCCAAGGAGAAAAAACTCGCTAATATCAGCAGCAGTATGAAAAATTTTTGTTTCAAGTTAAAATGGCTCCTGTGCCCTAAATTCCGGTGATGATATTACGGATGACAAAGGAATATGGAAAAGACCATTGAGTTAAAAACTATTGAACCTACCGCATTGCTTGGGGTGGCGGATTCCCACATAAAATTGATTGAAGCTGCTATTCCTGCTACTATTATTGCCCGAGGCGAAATGATTAAGATTCAAGGTGAAGATTCTGACGTGGCCCACGCCCATGAAGTCCTCCATGAAATGATGGAAACATTGAGCGGTAAAGGCAGTCTCACTGTCAGGGATGTTCAAAACTTGATTGCCTTGGTTACTTCAGAAAACGGCCAATCCGCAACCGACCAGCCTACCCCGGATATTGTGATCCATTATGGGAGAAAAGGTGCCATTGTCCCCAAAACGAAAGGACAGGAAGCCTATGTGAAGATTGTCCGGAAAAATGATGTTGTTTTCAGTATTGGTCCGGCTGGAACAGGAAAAACGTTTCTCGGTGTAGCTTTTGCTGTGGCTGCTTTGGAAAGCCATGAAGTGGACCGGATCATTCTTTGCCGTCCTGCGGTGGAAGCGGGGGAAAGCCTGGGGTTTCTTCCCGGAGACTTGAAGGAAAAAGTAGATCCCTATTTAGCGCCGCTTTATGATTCACTCCGGGCCATGGTGCCAGAAAATAAATTGAAACAACTTTTGGAAAAGAAGATTGTTGAGGTCATACCCTTGGCCTACATGCGAGGACGAACCTTGGATAATGCTTACATGATCCTGGATGAAGCCCAAAATGCCACGATCATGCAGATGAAAATGTTTCTAACTCGGTTAGGCATCGGTTCCCGAGCCATTGTGACCGGAGACATTACTCAAATTGACCTGCAGCGACGCACGGATTCCGGTTTGGTTCAGGTTGCAAATATTTTGAAAAATGTGGATGGAATTGGTTTTGCGACCTTGGATCGCAGCGATGTTGTTCGTCATCCGCTGGTGATGAAAATTATTAAAGCCTACGACGAAAATCATTCGGAAGGCAAGAACAGGCCAAAGGAGAAATAAATTTAAGGTTAGGCTCTTTAAAATAACTTTCATCTAATCTCAGTAAAACCGGGAATTTTTTCCTAATTTCCAGTCTCTTTTATACACGCTTTTTAAAGGAAAACAATGCAACGGCAAACAGTTATTGTTGCGGCGAAACGGACTCCCGTCGGCGCATTTCAAGGTCATTTATCTTCCGTATCCGCCCCAAACCTCGGGGCAGTTGCGATCAAAGCCATTTTAAACGAAACACATATAGACCCGTCGCAAGTGGATGAAGTTATTCTGGGGAATGTCCTCGCTGCAGGGTTAGGACAAGCACCGGCACGGCAAGCAACAATCTACAGTGGTTTACCGAATTCTGTGGAGGCACTTACCATCAATAAAATGTGTGGTTCCGGGTTGAAGGCAGTCATGCTGGCAGATCAAGCTATCCGTGGAGGTGATTCGGAAGTGGTGATCGCCGGCGGCATGGAAAGCATGTCTAATGCGCCTTATATTCTGCAAAACGCCCGTGGCGGTCAACGGTTGGGTCATGGCAAAATGATTGACAGTATGATCCATGATGGACTCTGGGATGCTTACAACAACAAGCACATGGGGACTTGCGCAGAAATGCTTTGTATCGATCGTAATTATACACGAGAATCCCAAGATGAATTTGCCATCAGGTCTTACAAGCGCGCCCAGAAAGCTCAGGCAGAAGGTATATTTGATACTGAAATTTCTACTGTTGAAATTCCCCAAAGAAAGGGTGATCCTGTCCTGGTCTCAGAAGATGAAGAACCGGGGAAAGCACGATTTGATAAAATTCCTGCGTTGCGTCCAGCTTTTGATAAAGAAGGTGTCATCACCGCTGCTAATGCTTCCAAACTGAATGACGGCGCCGCTGCTGTTTTGGTTATGAACCAAGAAAAATCGGAAGAATTGGGCATGAAGCCCTTGGCAAAAATTACAGCGCAATCCTCAGCAGCTCATGTACCGGAATGGTTCACTACGGCGCCTGGGAAAGCCATGGGAAAAGTATTGGATAAAGCAAATCTCACCGCAGATGACATTGACCTTTGGGAGATCAATGAAGCATTTGCTGCTGTAACTATGGCCGCTATTGACGATTATAACATTGACCCGGCGAAGGTGAATATTTATGGCGGTGCTGTAGCCTTGGGACATCCCATTGGTGCTTCCGGTGCAAGAATATTGACAACTTTATTAAATGGCTTAAACCGAACCGGCGGAAAATATGGCTTAGCGACTCTCTGCATCGGTGGTGGCGAGGCTTCTGCCCTAATCGTGGAAAAAATATGATTGGTTTTACACTAACGCCGGAACAAGAACTTATCCAACAAACAGCGCGGGAATTTGCCCGAGAGCATTTACTTCCCGGAGTCATTGAGCGGGATGACAAAGCCATATTCCCAGCAGAGCAGATTAAAATGATGGGCGAACTTGGATTTATGGGCATGATGGTTCCTGAAGCTTGGGGAGGCTCCGGATTGGATACATTGACTTATGTGATAGCAATGGAGGAAATCGCCGCTGTTGAATTAGCAACCTCCACAGTCATGTCAGTTAATAATTCATTGGTTTGTCAGTTATTTGTGGATTACGGGACAGATGAACAAAAAGAAAAATATTTAAAACCCTTAGCCAGTGGTGCAAAACTGGGCGCTTACAGTTTGAGTGAGCCCCAATCCGGTTCCGATGCCAGCAACATGCGCACTTTTGCCAAAAGAGACGGTGACCACTACATTATCAATGGTACAAAGAATTGGGTCACCAACGGGATTAATAGCGATATTGTGGCCATGTTTTGTTTGACAGAAAAAGGGGCAGGATACAAAGGAATTACAGCTTTTGTTGTGGAAAAAGGCACGCCGGGACTCTCCACCGGTAAAAAAGAAGACAAACTTGGCATTCGAGCTTCTGATACATGTGAACTTTATTTCGAAGATTGCAAAATCCCGGTTGAAAACAGGATCGGTGATGAAGGCCAGGGATTCAAAATTGCCATGAAAGCTTTGGGAGGCGGACGAATCGGCATCGCGGCTCAAGCTTTGGGATTAAGCAGGGCCGCATTAGAAGCATCCGTTTCTTATGCCAAGGAACGAAAACAATTTGGTAAAACCATTGGTGAATTTGGCGCCATTCAAAACAAATTAGCCAATATGGCTACGGAAGTGGACGCGGCCAGAATGTTAGTTTGGCGAGCGGCAAAATTGAAGGATGAAGGACAAAATTATATTCGGGAAAGTTCCATGGCTAAGCTGTATGCTTCTTCCACAGCCATGAAAGCAGCCACTGATTGTGTCCAGATTCATGGCGGTTATGGCTATATGCAGGAATATGGCGTGGAACGACTCATGCGGGACGCTAAAATCACCCAGATTTATGAGGGAACTTCTGAAATTCAACAATTAGTCATTGGGAGAGATTTACTGAAATGATGCCTGAAACTATGATTGATATCGATTGGGATGCACTGGGCTTTGATGCGGTGGAAACCCGTAGCATGTTTAAGGCAACTTGCCCAATAGACGGCCAATGGTCCGATGGTACCTTAGTTCCATATGGCACGATTGAATTATCACCGGCAGCTGGTGTATTGAATTATGGCCAAGGAGTTTTTGAAGGGACCAAAGCTTTTCGCACAGCAGAAGGAAATGTGGTGTTATTCAGGATTGACCGTAATGCCCAACGCATGGCTTATTCTACCGAAAGGTTGTGCATCCCGAAAATGGATCCTGAATTTTTTGTGAATGCTGTAAGAGAAACGGTTCAAGACAATCTCGATTATGTTCCGCCTTATGGGAAAGGCAGTCTCTATATAAGACCGATTGTGTGGGGAACAGCTCCGGCTTTAGGCGTTCGTCCTGTGTCGGACTATACGTTTATGGTTTTTGTATCACCGGTGGGCCCCTATTTCAAGGGAGGTGTAAAACCGCTCAACTTAAAAGTCACCACCGATTATCATCGTGCTGCACCAAGAGGGATTGGAAATGCAAAAGCCATCGGAAATTATTCCGCATCTTTGTTTCCTCTCATGGAAGCCAAAAACGAAGGTTTTGATGAGGTAATTTATTTGGATGCTGTTGATGGAAAACGTGTGGAGGAAGTGGGTTCAGCAAATTTATTTATCTATAAAGACGGTATCTTAAAAACGCCTGCACTTAGTGGTTCGATTTTAGATGGTGTGACCCGGAATTCTGTGTGTCGAATCGCAAAGGATTTTATTGGAATTCCCGTGGAAGAAACAGATGTCCATATTGAGGATGTTCTGACAGCCGATGAGGTTTTTTGTACTGGAACTGCTGTTGTGGTGACACCGGTTGGAAAAATTACTCATCGAAGCCAAACCACAGAGATTTGCAGGAACCTCATGGGACCCATGACCCAAAAAATCAGGGAAACGATATTAGCGATTCAACGAGAAGAAATAGATGATCCATTTGGGTGGGTTCTTCCCGTGAATAAAAATTTTTAAAGGAACAAATATGTCAATTGTAATTGAAAGCATGGATAAGAAAGGGCATGAACAAGTTGTATTTTGTAATGATGAGGATACAGGCCTGAAAGCCATTATTGCCATTCATAATACCACCATCGGTCCAGCCTTAGGCGGCTGCCGGATGTGGAACTATGAAACAGAAGAAGATGCACTGACCGATGTATTGCGATTGTCCCGTGGAATGAGTTATAAGGCCGCCATCGCCAATTTAAATCTTGGGGGCGGGAAGGCTGTTATCATTGGTGATTCAAAAAAAGACAAAAATGAAATCCTATTTAGATCCTTTGGCCGTTTTGTAGAAGGCTTGACGGGACGCTACATCACTGCGGAAGATGTGGGCACCAGTGTGAAAGATATGGAATGGGTCCGGATGGAAACTAAATATGTTACGGGAATTTCTCGCGCCTTAGGTGGCAGCGGCGATCCTTCGCCTGTCACTGCTTTAGGGACAAGCGTTGGAATTAAAGCAACCGTTAAAAAACAATTAGGCAAAGATTCTATCCATGGCATGAAAATCGGTGTCCAGGGTGTAGGCCACGTGGGTTATTATCTTTGTCAATATTTGGCGGAAGAGGGTGCTCAACTTCTCGTGACGGATATAGATTCTGATGCTTTAAAGAAAGTGGTAGATGAATTTGGTGCAGAGGTCATAGGGTTGGAAGACATTTATGATGCAGACATAGATATTTATGCGCCTTGCGCATTGGGTGCCACCCTGAATGATGAAACCATTCCTAAGCTGAAATGTTCGATAGTAGCCGGTGCGGCGAACAATCAATTAAAAAATGAACAAACACACGCTCAAATGTTAAAAGATCGTGGAATTCTTTATGCCCCTGATTACGCCATCAATGCCGGTGGATTGATCAATGTGGCCAATGAAATTGAAGGGTATAACCGGGACCGGGCTTTCAGTCAAGCCGAAGGAATTTATGATACACTCATGACCATTTATCTAAGGGCAGAAGATGATAATGTCACCACACATGAAGCCGCTACCAAGGTGGCAGAAAAGCGGATGCTGGATGTAGCTAAATTGAAAAATGTTTATCTTCCACAGAAAAATGTGATGGGGAAACGTGACAACATCTAACCTTCATCCTAGAAGAAATGCCCGGGAAGGTGTTCTCCAAGCGCTGTATGCACAACTGTTTTCTGAAGATGAGCCCAACTTAATCCTGAACAGGGTTTTGGATACATATCCTGAGCGTAAAAAAAATTCTGAATTTATTTCATTACTTTTTCATTGTGTGCTGGATCATGCCGATTGGGCAGACGATATTATCAAAAGTCGTCTTCAAAACTGGGAATTTGACAGAGTTGCTCAGGTGGACCTGGTCTTGCTGAGAATGGGCATCTGTGAAATTTTTTATATGGATGATATTCCACCCAAGGTATCTATTAGTGAGATGGTTGAAATTTCCAAAGTGTATAGCACTGAGGAAAGTTCAGGATTTATTAATGGCATCCTGGATGCGGTTTACAAAGATTATAAACAACAAGAAAAGAATTAAATTTTATGGTATTGGCGAAATTATTCGGCACTAAGTCTGACCGGGAAATCAAAAAACTCCGACCCACCCTAGACAAGATTAATCAGTTTTATAATACATTAAAGGATAAGTCCGACCAAGAGATGGTCGAGCAAACCCAGAAATTGCGGGAATTCGTAATCAATACTAGGGAGGAAAAAGTAAACTCTCTCCCAAAAGATATGGACCGGCAAGAGCGGGAGGCAGCCATCCTAAAAGCAGAACAGGGCGCTTTGGACTTGATCATGGTGGAAGCTTTTGCCATGGTGAAGGAAACTTGTCGGCGGCTTTGCGGTTCGTCTTGGCGGGTGTCCGGTCATGATACACTTTGGGAAATGATTCCCTATGATGTCCAGTTATTTGGCGCTATTATGCTTCATTCCGGGAAGGTATCAGAAATGAAAACCGGTGAAGGAAAAACACTTGTCTCCACCATGCCCATTTATTTAAATGCCCTTACAGGCCGTGGCGTTCATGTGATAACGGTGAATGATTATTTAGCCCAGCGTGATGCGGAATGGATGGGTGAAGTGTATAAGCAACTTGGGTTATCGGTTGGGTTCATTTTGAATTCAATGGACAACGTCCAGCGCCGGGAAATGTATAACCGGGATATCACTTACGGCACCAATAATGAATTTGGGTTTGATTACCTTCGGGATAATATGGCGTTGCAAAAGGAAGACAAGGTCCAGCGGGGCCATGCTTTTGCTGTGGTGGATGAGGTGGACAGTGTCCTGATTGATGAAGCACGGACGCCGTTAATTATTTCCGGGGCTGTGGATGCACCGGTGGATGAGACGTTTACCACACTGAAACCGGGTGTTCAACAATTGGTGAAAAAACAAACTGCCCTTGTTTCTGAACTGGTTCGTGAAGCCCAAAAATTATTGGATGAGGATGATGAAGACGCAGCCGGGTTAAAATTACTTCAAGCCCAGCGAGGCATGCCTAAGCACCGCCAGGTCATGAAAATCTTTCAGGAAACGGGGATGCTGAAACTGGCGCACGATATTGAATCCATTTACACTCGTGACAAAAAAATGCATGAGGTAGATGATGATTTGTATTTCGCCATTGAAGAAAAAAGCCATGTGATGGATATCACCGAGAAGGGTCGAAATTTATTGGCGCCGGATAACCCGGAAACATTTGTGATCCCTGATTTGGGCGAAATGCTCCTGGAGATTGATGAGCGGGATGATTTATCCTCAATAGAAAAAGAGCAGGAAAAAGAAAAAGCACACCAACTACATGCCCAAAGAAGCGGAACGATCCATAATTTTAATCAATTACTCCGGGCCTACACGCTTTATGAAAAGGATGTGG
>MDTE01203217.1_pt1 | contig 10589 bp, 9 predicted proteins | sample 811231 | NCBI WGS metagenome assembly MDTE01 (sample SAMN05326651, study PRJNA326480) | marine metagenome | isolation source: seawater | place: Indian Ocean: Red Sea | collected 2010 | reverse complement strand
CTCGATATGCTTTGACGATGACCTCCGTATCGGAATCCGTACGGAATTCGTGGCCAAGTTCTTCTAGTTCGGCGCGCAGTTCTCGGTAGTTGTAAATCTCTCCGTTGAACACCAGTACACAATCGTTTGCCGCGAAAGGCTGGTCGGAACGATGATCAAGATCAATGATGGCTAGGCGTGTGTGAAGCAGTGAGATCTGATATTCACCCAATTGGCCTTGGTAGAGTCCCTGAGCGTCCGGGCCCCGGTTGTGCATCAACCCCAATGTTGCCTGACTTCGTTCCCGCTCAAGCGGAACGGCACTAATCGAACCTGCAATCCCACACATGAATTTTCTTACAAGTCGAGCAGCCCAAACCCGGATAACACCAACGCAGTGACTAGGTTTTCGGCGAACCCGGGCAAGGATGATTGGGTCAAAAGAGTTGGATTGTGGACAGCCTTCGCAAATATCTCGATATTGCGGGTCCTGCCCGAACCGGCACGTCCGGACATACTACAATATTTGGAAATCCTACCTCGGAAGAATTTGCAGGCTGCACGAAAGTTTCACGCTTCCGCACTACTGGTGAATTAGATCCGCCAGGGCAACGACAACTTGTAGCATTTAGAAAGTGCAGTATCAAGGCGCCCAGTGGCGCGGCGCCCGAGATTGGTGTGCCCGTGCTAAGTACAGCCAATACGGGATTTTCAACATTGCGGGGACCTCGGGGAATTAGAAGGCAGCGCAATCCTTGCCGCGCAAATTAGACAGGTATGAGAGAACTGCATCGGCCACAATTCCATATCCCGTTGGGGAATAGTGTCCGCCGCCTCGAGGATAGCTGTTTAGTCGTTGTGGTTCTGGATGGGCATGGAACTCTGGTACCAAGTCAACAATGGGTATCTGGAGCTTATCCATAATTCCCAACACCATCTCCCTCACGCGAGCATAAAATGGCGACGCCCCGTCTGAATCACGACCCCGGCGCCACGCAGGCAAGTAGACCAGGTGTAAGCAGCCACCCCAAGATCGGACGTTCTCATCGGCTTGCCGCAAGATTTACTCGAGAAGTTCTGGGTACAACTTCCATTCCACGGGCCGGTTCTCTTTCTTGAAAGCTTTGACGCCCACCGCTTTACGGACATTTCTCAGCAGGATGACCTGCGCCAATTTTCCGATGAATTCTTGTCCTCCTGCCGGCTCCGTCACCTCCCTGTGACGGAGTTGAGCAACGCGTTCCTTCAGCACCGTGTCTAGTTCGGATTGCCTGTTCAGGAGTCCTTGGTTGAATTGGCCTTCTACATACCGCATGAGCAACGGCGATGTGCGCTCCGTTGTCATATTGGTCATGTCGTTTCCTTCGAAAAAGAACCAAAACACATGCTTGGGAGCAACTGCGGGGCCGTATTCGACAAGAGTCGCGTAGGTTGCCACCGGCCCCCAATTGACATAGCCGAGGTTTAGGGTCTTCGGATGCTTTTTGCGAATAATACCGGCAAAATGTTGCTCGCTCGGCACGCAATTCCCAAAGGTGAACGAGTCGCCAAGCAGAACCAAATCCACTCCGTTCGAGTCCCAGAGTTCCGGCGGATTGTTGAATCCGTGTTCATCGGAAGTAAATGTCAGCCAGAAACCATACTCATTGCAGGCAACTGTCAGCACACGGGATATGCCAGCGAGCGGAAGCACTTCCTTTCCATGAATTTCGATCGAGGAGCGGGTCGTTCCATTCGGCCCGCCAATCATGAGTTGCCAGGAGACAATTGGCGGGAAAGCTTCTTTACCATCACGCTCGTGATCCAGAATTACCTGTAGTCTGTCACGACCGTCATCGACTACACCCCAAGCGTCCGCAGCCTCACGCCGATAATCTTCCAACGTTGGCGATACGGATAACATGTATGTTTCCGCCGCTATCAGTGCGAACCCCATGGCAACGAGGTGAATTGCAACGACTTTGCGAAACTGGGCGAAGAATGAAACCGCCGCCAATGCGACGCCGAATGTAAGTGGGAGAACTATAAATATAGCAAGTGTAATGGGTTCGTGAACGCCGGAATCAAGCGAGGCGACCGCATACGCGGCGATCGAGAAACTGGCGCCCGCCGCCGCGAGCAAAATCATGAGCGCGATTCTGTCCCAACCGATTATCTCGGAGGTCCAACTAATCGATTTCAACCTCAATTGTGTTTACCCACTCTATGCGCCAGTACAGTCCTTCGCGATTGTTACATCCAGGCCAAGCACCGCATTTCGCGTGGCTTACATGATGCAATCCGTCGGCGAATCGAACCCAACCAGCACGCTACAGGCATCCAATCCAAGATCCCGAGCGTCTCAAAATAAGATTTTGAGATAGTGAAATTCGGAGCCCAAAACTCTGCCAACAACAAGTATCGTACCGGTCGCGATTGTCAGCCAACATAACAACGATCGACATTCAACCGGCTCGCTTTAGAGGAAGACCCCGCTTGGACCACTCCTTGCGATGGTACAGAGCGTGCGTAAACGGCTTGTACTGGGTTTCACCTCGGTAAGCATCCGTATGCTCCAGAGTGCTAATAATTGAAGGGTTGGAGTAAGAGTGGAATACCAGAAATGCCACGAGTCGGTTCCGACCAGACACATAAACCTGCCCCGACCATGGCAGATCATCCTCACTAAGACATTGGGCAAAATCTATGCGCTGTCCGGAGAGCGGGCCAATTCTTCGGCGCAATCGTTTCTCAACACCCTCAAATTCAAAGGTCGCAACAGCTAGTTGTGTGAACGGGTTCAATATGACGAAGGACACGTCCAAGTCTGCCGCAGGATTTACCTCGCAATAAGGATGTCCGTCCGCCCAAACACCGTGCTTGTTGATTTGACTGATGACGACGTTGTCCGAGTACTTGACCCGATTGTCACTCAGGAATGTCTTGCAGTGCTCTCCTGAGTAGGCCGTGTAATTTGCAGGAACCATACGACTCGAAAAAAGAGCTCCGTCTTCCGCGACAATACTGGTCTCCAGATACGCGACGCTATCTCCCGTCATCCAATCCGCACTATTCGACGAATTGACAGAAAAAAACGCATCCTCTGGGTTAACCCATATTCCACGTTCCAAAATCAATCGCCGCTGATCCTGCGATCGAACTGCGCCACTTTCGACCACAGTACGTGTGACCTCAATAGAGGCGTCTTCAACATCCAATTGTGAACGGAGGGCCGGCAAGGGTAGTTGCTGCGCTAGCGTGTACCCTGGCGGCGGCGCCATGGTTATAACCGGCAGCATGTAATTGTACTTACTCATGGTCAGTGCGGGCCCGCCCACGAAGTCTCTTCAGCAAACTCCGAAGAAACTGATTTTGCATCACAAATGATCCACCGATACTCGCTCGAAGGTGTCGGTCGTCAACATGAAATGTCGCCGCATGGCGCGCTCTGTTTCTACAGTCACAACACAATAGTGCGGAACTGGTGAGTCGTTTGCTTTCATGCGGGGACATTCTAGCAGTTCTGAGCCGAATGGTGGAATCATACGCTCCAACTCAAACTCGCACTCATCAGCGCCGAGTTGTGCAACGCGACACAACGCGCGAGCGGGCTCTCCCGAAAGATTCACATAACTAATAAACTGACGCTCAGACGGGTTATGGCGTGCTGTCAGGACATGAGCCGTCAGCGGATTTGCTGCCTGCGTATGAAGTGGCGTACACGCTTTTTCTGTCTTAATTGAGAAATGAGGTCGGGTACTTCCGTTGCAGCCGGGATCCAGTGCATCCATTTCAATCCAACAACTGCCACAAACAAATTCTCCCTCTTGCGAAATGCCGGGCATTTCTTCACAGAGGTCAAACTCTCGACGTTATCCCACCGGAAGCTCGAACGTCTCATCACGGAAACACTGACCGTCAGAAGTGACGCAACGAAACCGAACACGGAACGGGGCGGACTTGGGACCGATCGCTTGGGGGAAGAGGTTCGAGATACCCAGCATCGTTTTCAGGCCCGGTCGAGCAAATATAGGCGCCACCTCATACCGTCGAATCGAGAGCGGCGGCATGACGCGATCAACCAAATCAAATGCCATACCCTTCAATGATTTTTGCTGCACCTCGCGCAATATTTGAAGCCGCGGAGCCTTATATTGCTCCGGAATGTGCCGAGCTTCACCAATCTTGCTTTGGATATCCGTAAAGGTACTTTCCGCGTTCAGCAAACATGCTGTGCACCGCCGACCCAGGTTCAAGCGGTCACATACGCTCTCAAACGAAAATTCCGGATTCTCGTAGATGGTCTGTACGAAGGCCGATACGCGGACTCCTTCATCACAGTGGCACAGCAAATCTTGGGAGCTCACGTTCTCTAGTGGCGATCCCTCTTTCGATCGCGGAGCTGTCATAGCGAACCCTCAATCCCGATCGCCGCCACATCGTGAGAATTTAGTGTAACCGCAGCCAATATACTTCCTGAGGCTTTCTGCGCAAATGCTGACCGAAGGTCACCTTCGCCGCCTTCTGGGTCACATTGAGGACCCCCGAGTGGTCAATGTCAGCCGCAAAAGAAGAACTGAACGCTTGAGCCAGTTGAGCGTGGATGGATGAAATGCTCAATCGCCGAAACTTTCCTCCATTCGAACGTGTGCCCGCCCCAGGCACACTCAGGACAATTGCGCTAGTTGGAATGACTTCGGGATTGAAGCAGTTCAAGATCCGCCTGCACCATTTCACTTACCAACTCGGGAAACGAAACCTTGTTAACCCAGCCTAGTTTGTCACGCGCCTTGGCTGGATCTCCAATCAAGGCGTCGACCTCGGTGGCTCGAAAATAGCGTGGATCCACGTCCACCAGAGTTTTCCCACTTGCTGAATCGACACCCACTTCATCAACTCCGGCACCGCTCCATTCAATCACCCGCCCGATTTCGTTGAAAGCGAGCTCCACGAACTCCCTGACGGAATGGCTTTCTCCTGTGGCCAAAACATAATCATCCGGTTCCGGCTGCTGCAGCATGAGCCACATGCCCTCCACGAAGTCTCGTGCATGGCCCCAATCCCGCTTCGCTTCGAGGTTTCCTAGTGACAATTTGGACTCAAGTCCGCGCCCGATCGCAGCCACGGCCTTGGTTATTTTCCGCGTGACGAACGTCTCCCCTCGAGTGGGGCCCTCGTGATTGAACAGAATACCGTTCGAGGCGTGCATCGCATGAGCCTCCCGGTAATGAACCGTCATCCAATAGGCATACAGTTTGGCAACCGCATACGGACTGCGAGGATAAAATGGTGTCGTTTCTCTTTGCGGGATCTCTTGCACTTTTCCGAAGAGCTCGGACGTCGACGCCTGGTAGAACTTCACCCTTTCTGCCAGGTCCAATAAACGAATGCTCTCCAAAATCCTGAGTGCTCCCAACGCGTCTGCGTTGGCCGTGTATTCCGGTGTTTCCATGCTGACTTGTACATGGCTTTGTGCAGCCAGATTGTAAATCTCGCTTGGTTGCGCCTCTTTGACGATACGAATCACGTTTGTGGAGTCAGTGATATCCCCGTAGTGCAAGAATAGATCCGCCTGCGTAGCACGGCCTCCACTCAATAAATGATCAATGCGCTCACAATTTGGCGATGAAGAACGGCGCAGCATCCCGTGCACTTGGTATCCCTTATCGAGAAGAAGCTCAGCGAGATACGCACCGTCTTGTCCTGAAATTCCGGTGATTAGCGCAGATTTTTTTGTCATCTCTTACCCATTAAAGTCATCACTGAACGCACCATTTTGTACTGCGGCCCCTGAAGCCAACGTGCCGCCATTGTCGCCGAGCACATTGCAGGCTCTCACCTGCACTCACAGAGATTTACATTTTCTCAGATGAATGGACCCTGGTGGCAGACTCTGTGACTCCCGGTATGGCATCCTCTGGACAGAACTTGAAGACGCAAGCCAGACACGCGACGGTCGTGGGTGCACTTGGGTCAAATCTCGATTTCGGCTGAACAACAAGGTATGGCGACCCGCAACTCTCACAATGGCCATACCATAGTGACTGTCGCGGAATCTTGGATTTAATTGGAATCAGTCTAGACAAGAACAATCGAAAAAGATTTGCGGCCCCACGGAGAATTTCGAAGCGAGGGATTTTCGAACTGCCGTGTGTTCGATCACGAAAGTGGATGGGAACTTCTCGATAACGGAAATCTCGTTGGTGAATTCGGAAAACGCTCTCGAAAAAGAACGAATAGCCTTGTGATCTGATATTTGAGAAGTCCAGATCGGCAAATATGGGCACCCGAAAAGCACGGTAGGACGTCGTGAATTCATGGAGCCGCACACCCAGTAGGTGCCGCGCTAGTATGTTGGCCACCACGCTGATCAATACCCGATGTCTGGGATACTCTATCGAGCCGCCTTTCATATGTCGCGAGCCGATCACGAAATCGACACCGTCCAATGCGGCAACCAGTTTCGGAATATCAGACGGTTCGTGAGAGAAATCTGCGTCCATGGTCACCAGAACCGGGTACTCCGTCTTCAATGCATGGAGCATTGATATCTTGTGCGCCGATCCAAGCCCCATTTTTCTGGTGCGATGGATTACACGAACACGGGGCTCGTTCTCGCTTAGTCGTTGCAGAAATTCACCGGTGCCATCCGGAGAACCATCATCTACGACAAGAATGTCGTAGTTTGGATCAATGGCCAGAACAGCATCGCAGAATCGCTCGATGTTATCGCGTTCATTGTAGGTCGCCGTGAATACGAGGACCCGTTCCGTACTACCGCGGGAAGAACTTTGTTCACTCATTTGGGTCTGATGAAGTGGTGCAAAGTACGTTCATGTCTCCAGTCCGCAAGCGGTGTCACAAATAAGATTTTGTCGCACGTAAGTAACGCATGGTCGGCTTACTGCGAATAGAAAGAGTGCGACCACCGACACGTTCGAAGCTCCTTGTAAGAGTTCGTTTCGAAGTCCCACGACCCCAGAATTGGCACGCCGAACTCCAGTTCGCTTGCTCTGTCAATTTCACCCAAGTGATGACTACGCAGATCAAACTAACCGGTACCTACAATTATTGGCTTGCGCCCCATGGCAGTCTTAGCGCCCCCGTCTCCAAACTGCGCCTGCGATCCATTCCGTGGCAACTCCAGCTGAAATAAAGATCAACGGCTCAATTGGTATGCGAAAGCGGGCTGATGCAACGGGCACTGAAACGAGGGTCAAACATCCAATATAAGCAATGAGAATGTATCCCAGTGCTCTATTATCATGCTCTTTTTCTCTGACCAATACTACAAGGCCAAAAATACAAAGTAAAAGCGCCACTCCATTTATAATTTTACTAATCACTCCATAGATCAATGGCACAATCATATGATGTTCCAGGTAGAACTTAGCAACATCGAGCTTGCCGTGAAAATCCCAATTCGAACGGTCATAGGTCTTATTGAATTGGTCCCAATCAAACTTCTTCCAAGCTAGGAAATTCTCTTCGTCAGCAAAAACCGCCATTACTTCAAATGGATAAGATAGGAATAGTTTCGGAATATTGTCGATCATTACCACAGTAGTAAGTAGTGGATTTTCCAGCAGTTCCGCTATGACAAGATCCACCAAGTATCTCTCCAAGTCTCCTTCCTCAGTGGATGAAGATGAATTGTCATGTTTTGGAATCGCCTCAGCGATGCGCCTTTGGGCTTCGCTCGGTGGAATTCCATCACGCAATGCGACGACTTTGGGTAGAAAGAAGTTTGCTAGGTAGGTGGCGGTAGACCCGCCCGCAAAATCCGGGTTGCCGGTGATTGCCTGGTTGCGTGCCATCCAACCGCCTATGGGCGGGAGGACGACAACAACAAGCACCAATAAGACGCAAGCCAGTCGTCCCAAATTCTTTCGAACTCCGTACACACCGACTAGTCCGGCCGCTATGAATACTGGAATGTAAAGGCCGGCGTGCCGCGTAAAAATGGCTATGACGAGTGCGATGGAACCGAGGGCCAGAAGTGGAAAGCTAGGTCGTTCCGCAGTCGATACCACGAGCAAATATGCGGACAAGACAACGAAAAACATGAACATTGTATCTGATTGATTGCTGTTGGCCTCCGCGAGAAATATCGGATCAAGCATCATGAGAAAGGGAGCAATGAGACCCACGCTTGGGCTGACACGCCTGCCCATCAGGTGGATGACGAGGAGCGTGAGGGTCAGGAAGACGTTATTGAGAATGAGTCCATATATTTCACGCTCGCCCAACAGCGCGTAGATGCCAGCCAACGTCACAGAAAACAATGGTGGCCGGAAAGTGGGACCGTATCCAAATATGTCAGGGATAGTTCCGTCAATGAATGAAACAATTCCTGCCCAACCATTGGCGGCCAAGTAGGCACCAAGTGGTGAAAAATAATTCTCGGTCTTGAAGCCGTTCGGATAGTAGTGGGTTATCTGGAGGAGGGTGGCTACCTGCACAGCAGCATAGAGGACAAACAGCCCGACAATTATTCTTTGGCTCTTGGCCATCTCGTGCCAGCTTGTGGCCAACATCGTAGTCTACCCTTCTGCGTTCTCTTCCAGCTATTGCCGCAGCGACTCGCTACCTCACATCAAGCATCGCTGTCATGATACAGAAACACTCCGAGGAGCGCGGCAGTCAGCCCAATGGCTTGCTATAGAGACGGCGAATCTACGGTGCAAGATCAATTACTTTTCATTTTTACTTAAATGAAGTCCTGCACAGACGCCTAAGGTCCAAGTCTGGTTTATCGATGCGCTGAATCATGATTGGCCGTGCGGAATTCGTTCAAGCCAGTGTTCGCGACGAAATGTAAGAAGCGCAATTTGAGTTGTCGTTTCGATCGGATCCCAGTTCCGGTGGATGGCAGCAAAGCGATCCGTCTCAGCAGCCTTTCTACCTCCTGAGCGCGATTATGCCTTCACAGGCTCTGTGACCACGTCGTGGGAATGAGGAAGAAAATATGCCGACGGACTGCGCAGCGCGGATTCTAGTTCGCCTCAGTTGATATTGAGCAGATTGCCGACATCATGCGAAAAGGACCAAATATTGAATGCAGAACCGTATACTGGTCTGTCATGAGCAATGATTTCAAAAGCCTCCTAAACGGGGATAGGTTCTGGAGAGTTCTGTGAAAGTACTGGTAACAGGAGGAATGGGATTCATCGGCGCCGCAGTTGTTCGCGCTGTTCTGGCCCAACCCGACAACCAGGTCGTCAATTTGGATAAATTGACGTACGCCGCATTGCCCGAGCGACTCGCCACTGTGGACGATGATAAACGCTACGAGTTTGTTGAGGTGGATATTGCCGATCGGGAGGCCATTGGCGCCGTGATGTCGGCTCACAAGCTCGACGCAATCATTCACCTCGCTGCCGAAACACACGTGGATCGTTCCATTGACGAACCAGGAGCGTTTATTCAGACCAATATTCTCGGAACCTTCACACTTGTGGAAGAGGCGTGGGGCTATTGGAGTTCACTGGCGTCTGAAGCACAGGAAAGATTTCGATTCATTCATGTATCGACAGACGAAGTATTCGGACCGGCGCCACCACCTGAATCATTTTCCGTATATAGTCCTTATCGTCCGAGCTCGCCTTACGCAGCCAGCAAAGCCGCAGCAGACCATCTGGTCCGTTCATGGCATAGGACTTATGGATTTCCAGCATCGGTCATTCATTGCGCTAACACCTACGGTCCATACCAGTTTCCCGAAAAACTCATTCCACTCGTGACAACCCGCGCGTTACGGGATGAACCGTTGCCGATCTATGGCCAGGGCAACCAGGAACGGGAATGGCTATATATTGACGACTGCGCTGCCGGCTTGCTTGCGGCGTTGGAATTTGGCGAGCCGGGAAATAGCTACGCAATTGGGAGTGGCGAGGCCCGACAGAACCTGGAAGTGGTTCGCGATATCTGCCATACGCTTAACGACCTCAACCCAACCTCGAGGGAGAGTCCATACGAGGACCTAATAAGTCACGTTGCCGATAGACCTGGGCATGACCAACGTTACGCCCTCGACTCGAAGTCCACTCAAGTGGCCTTGAGCTGGCAGCCGAGAACGGAGTTCAACGAAGGCCTTCGTACAACAGTGGCTTCGTTTGTAGACAATCGCGATTGGTGGCAATCAATCCTGACCGAACGATACGCACGTGGAAGGTTGGGATTGGGGCGCAATATGGTGACCCAAGAGAAAATTCAAGATTCTGCAAGTTCCGGCAGCTTTGCGTCATGAAGGGCGTCATTCTCGCCGGCGGCAGTGGCTCACGTCTCTACCCGCTGACCACTTCCTTCAGCAAACAGTTGCTCGCGGTCTATGACAAACCCCTGATTTACTACCCGCTCGCCACACTTATGTTGGCAGGCATCCGCGATATTCTTGTTATCACGACACCGCAGGATCAAACGCTTTTCCGGACCATGCTCGGCAACGGTCATGACTGGGGTATTACTCTCTCTTACGCCGATCAGGCAGAGGCTAGAGGCGTCGCCCACGCGCTGATAATTGCTCGCGACTTCCTCTCAGGAGATCGATGTGCATTGATTCTCGGCGACAACATATTCTTTGGTCACGGCCTGAACAATTTGCTCGAAGAAACAGTCAATGCTCAACGTGG
>MDTE01160347.1_pt1 | contig 10589 bp, 11 predicted proteins | sample 811231 | NCBI WGS metagenome assembly MDTE01 (sample SAMN05326651, study PRJNA326480) | marine metagenome | isolation source: seawater | place: Indian Ocean: Red Sea | collected 2010 | reverse complement strand
TTTAGGGATAGATCATAATAGTGATATTCAATATATTGAAAGTATTATTAATAGATCTATCATAGTACCTAGCTCTAATGGAGACCTAAATGAAGAACAAGCTAAAAAAATAATGGATGATAAAATAGAAGGAAATTTAAGTATTCCTTTTCTCAATGATTCAATTAAGAAAGATATCAGAATTAAACGTGGGTCTAATCGGGAAAATACTAACCTTAATAAAGCTGAGATTAAGGGAAATATCACAATTGGTAAAAGGAATTCAAAGATGTATAATAAAATAATGTTTAAAGATCCAAATGGATTATATCAAGTTAATATACGGGGGAAGGTTGATGGTATTAGTGGTGACCATATCGTAGAATCAAAAAATAGAGCAACCCGTCTATTTAACGAACTAAGGGCATACGAAAGAGTTCAATTAGAAGCCTATATCCATATTACTGGAATTAAAGATGCTAAACATATAGAACATTTTAATGAAGAAAGCAGAACTATAAATTATAAACATGATTTTGATTTCTGGTGTATGTGTATACGTGAAACGCGTAATTTCATTGATGAACACATACTGCCACATATTATTCAAGAAAATAATATGGTACCTACATCCGATGAAGTTCAGGATGAGAAACCTATTTCAGAAGAGGGACAGGATGACAAGCTCACTTCCGCGGACCTCTCCCAACATGTTCTAGATAATAATGTCCAGAATATCCTTAACCATAGTGATTAATCATCATCTAATAATGCAAAATCTTTAATCTTTTCCTGTTTCTTTTTCCGTTTTCCTTTTTCTAGTTGTTCATTTCCTTTAAAAATAGTAAAATTATTCTTATGATAAAATGTAACCCTTTTATCAGATTGTTTTTGAAACATTGAAAATCTGTCTTGAAGGTCAACGATAAGTGGGTGAAATTCTCTATCACATGCTTTTTGCCTAAAAACACGACCAACAGATTGCTCAACATCTGATTTGGGGGATGCTAATATAACAGTATTTAACTTAGGTATATCCATTCCTTCACTGGCCATTGAGAATGTGGCTAAGATAATATCTTTTTCTTGCGAATCCCTTAAATCGTCGGGCTTCATACCACCAACATAATATCCCCGTGAATAACCATCTAATAGATTATAAATCAATTCTAAATGACCCCGTCTATCACTTAGAATTAACGTATTTCTCCCTTCAAGTTTATATTTTTTAGTAATATCAATAATAATATTTGTCCGTGGTAAATAATCACATATATTATTAATCATTTTAGGCATACATGGCTCTTTACGAAAGTTAATTTCTTCCTTATTGTAAGATTCATCATTAAAATCGCATTCTATCAATTGGACTTCAACATAATCTTCATTTTTCTTTTTTTGATTATAAACTATATCACCTATATACCACTCAAATACTTTTGATAATCCATCTTTTCTCTTAGGAGTTGCTGATAATCCAAGCATATACTTTGATGCCACTTTAGACATAGATCGGGAAAATACTTCAGCACCTAAATGGTGACATTCATCAAATATCGCCAAACCAAATGAATCAAATGTATCTTCGTCATATTCCTTCATTGATAGACTCTGAACCATCGCTAGGACAATATCTTTATCTTCAATATCAATTGTATCTTGTTGTATTTTTCCGATTCTAGCATCTGGTAAGAACTCTATAATTCTATCTCTCCACTGCGTCATTAAGAAATCCTTATGGACAATCACAACAGTCTTCTTTTTTAATACTGATGCAATATGTAATGCAAGTACAGTTTTTCCACCACCACACTTAATAGATATTATACCACCTCCCTTTTCTCTAGCATTTTTTAGATATACCTCCTCTACTGGTTTTTGTTCTTCTCTTAAATCACCCTTAAAATTAATATTTACATCATCTCCCTCGGTGATTTCATCTCTTTTAGGTTTGCCATACTTATTAATACCATAAAATTTTGGGATATATAGTTTCTTCGGACTTTCCATAAATACTTGAAAGCCTGATTCTTTATTCTGATTTTTATTAAATGTATACGGTTTTACATATAATTCATCTTTTATAGATTTTATATCTTTTGTAGAATAATCTTTTTTCCGTATGACATAATGACCATTGCTGGATATTTTGTTTTCCATTTCCTATATTATATTATAAATATAAGTTTAAATACTATTATTTAAAAGTATTCTCATTATATTTATTTAAATGTCAGAACAACCAAACATATCTATTGTTACAGTACTAAACAATATAACTGACCTTTATAAATTAATAGAACATCACTGGAATACAATAGATTATCCGAAAGATAAATTAGAATGGATCATAGTAGATAATTCAAGAGAAAGTGATTCTAATAAAATTCCAGCTATTGAAAACGTACTTTATTTACATGTTGATACTCAAGAATTTATTGATAAAATAAATTTTGATGGAGATGAAGAAAAGATATTATGGAATTATTATAAAAAACTAGGAAAACTTCCTATAGGATTCTTAAGGGACTATGCGGTTGGTTGTACTCAACATGAATATATTTTACATTATGATATAGATACAATATATACTCCCAAAACATTATCAAGAAAGCTTAGAAAACTACGGGATAATAAGTTAGAATGTATTTATTGTAAATGTATGTTAGGATATGATATATATGCAAAGAAATTATATAAGTTAGAAAACGAACACGGGGGATTCTCATCCACATTATTCCATACACGGGATTTCTGGAAAAGAGGTGGATTTAAATGGTCCGATATAGATAATGAGGCATATAATTTCCATTATAATAAAGGCTTAGATAGGAATATGGAAAATTATTATGATAGTATAAAAATACTAAGTATTGACAATATCCATAAATATAAACCCATTAATATTAATCTTGAAAATATGGATATTAAGATACCAGATATAGTAAATAGTATTACTATAAATAACCATCCATTATCTACACTATTAAACGATTTATTCTATGGTTTATGTACAAATGTTTTGGGTATTAATAGTGAAATAATCGAGGGATTTAAGAATGAAAAATGGAGTAACTATAATATTAAAGTTGAGAAAAAATCTAAAGAAAAAATTATCATAAAACAGATATCTTCCCTTAAATTAGACACTATTAATATTTGTTTTTTGAACTTAACCTATCCAATATGGGAAACATTTAATAAGATTGAATTTGATTGTATATTATTGGAATCTATGAAAAATGTTGATCAAATGAGTTCAATTTTAGAAAAAGCCGGATATATTTACATTAATAACTTATTCATTAATAAAAAGATGTTACAAAATTAACCATTTTTATAAAATTTTTATCTAACATTAAAGTATAAAATGTCAAAAATAGTCGGAAGTGTTTCAAAAGTCCTTAATGAAAAAGTAGTTCAGGTTTCTTTGGTCGGAGGGATATTGTTCTTTATCCTTGCCAACACCAAAACCTTTGATATGGTTCAAAAACTATTAGAAAAGGTCCTCGGCTTTGTAGGCTTTGATGCCAAGCTCAAGGGAACGGCCCTATTAACTTTCCATTCGGTAGTTTACGCCTTGCTATTATGGGTTGTCCTTACATACGTTTTACAGCCAGTTGTAAAGATGATCAAAAATTAAATAGCTTAACTAAATATTAATCTTTTTTATCCCATTATAAATTATTTAAAAAAAATAATGTAATCATATAGAAAGATGACTACATTAAGCGATAAAATTAAGGGTAATTTAAAATTTATTCTAGAACTTGAAGAAGATGATTCTGTTCATGCGGACCATGGATCATTATTAACACAGTCTGAATATGTCCAAGTAGATAATGATCTAGAAATAGAATATGCGATGTATTTTACATTTGCAGAATTATTGGGTAGAAGTATATTAGTTGATTTAAATTATACATCATATGATGAATTAATCAATAATATTGATAAGTGTATTGATAATATCTATAATAATAAACAATTAAATTTAATGATTGAAAATAATCAAAATTTTTATGAAATTATGAACCATATTGAAGATCTCTTTGATAATCTAAAAGATAAAGTATTTTACTATAGCCCTTTTTATAATATAATAAGGACTATTCTAGTTTTTAAATCAAAAATTTATGGTATCCTAAAAGATAACAATGAAAATGTTAAAAAGATAATGAAAATAACACACAGCCTTAACCAACACCTTACATATGGTATAAACGTTAATAGCGATGATAATAGCGATGATAATAGCGATGATAATAGCGATGATAATAGCGATGATAATAGCGATGATAATAGCGATGATAATAGTGATGATAATAGCGGTGATAATGATAATAGCGATGATAATGAAGGTGATAATAGCGATGATAATGGTGGTAGCGATGATAATGATGATAATAATGATAATGATGGTAATGAAGAAGAAACATCCATTTTTACGATTATGAACTTTCTATTTCCAAAAAAATTTGAATAAACATATTAAGGAATAATAATAAGTATATAAGTTAAAATGGAGTTTAATATAATATTCAACAGAAATATTCAGAATATAATAGGTGTAAATGAGGATCTTGCTTTCAGTATTAAAGAAGATTTAAAATATTTCAAGGATATTACAAAAAGTGAAATTCCAGATAAACCAAATGTCGTAATTATGGGATTCAATACATGGAAAAGCCTTCCAAATAAACACTTGCCCAATAGAATCAATATTGTAGTTACTAAAAAGAATATCCTTAATATAGATACAGATAAAGTCTCTTCATTTTCTTCATTTGAATATGCACTAACATATATTTCAACAATGGAATATAACGAAATATTTATAATTGGTGGTTCAGTTTTGTATGATTATATATTTGAAAATTATAAAAAAGAAATTAAGTACATCTATGAAACGTATACACACGCATATTATAAGCCATCTGAAAATGATAAAATAACATATCTAAATTATAAAATTAATAGCAGTGAATTTAAATGTATAAAAGATGATACGGGTATATACCCTTGTAAAATCTACGGATCTATAGATAGTATATTTACAACAGTTAATTTTAGAAAATTCCAGAATATAAATAAGATTAATAAAAATGAAAATGAATACCTTATATTGTTAAGTAAAGTAAAAGAACTAGGTGTAAAAAGAGGATCAAGGAATTCGGAAGTTATTTCTCTATTTGGAGAAAAGATGACATTTGACCTTAGAGATGGATTCCCATTATTAACTACTAAGAAGATGGGTTGGAAAACTATATTGAGAGAATTATTATGGTTCATTGAAGGTTCAACTGATAATAATAAATTAAATGAAAAAAATGTAAAAATATGGAATGGCAATGCTTCTAAAGAATTCATGAAATCACGGGGTCTTGATTATGAAGAAGGTGATCTCGGACCTATATATGGATTTCAATGGAGGCATTTTGGAGATAAATATGTTAATAAGGATCACAATCACATAGGGGGTATTGATCAAATTAAGAATGTGATTGATTTAATTAAAAATGATCCACTTAGTAGGAGGATTATCTTTTCGGCCTGGAACCCATGTGATTTAGATAAGATGGCTCTTCCACCGTGTCATGTAATGGTACAGTTCTATGTTGATGTTGAGAATAACTATATTGACGCTCAATTAATGCAGCGGTCTGGAGATATGTTCCTTGGAGTACCATTTAATATAGCTTCATATTCATTTCTATTACATATCATTGGGAATATAACTGGTTATAGGCCCCGTTATTTATATCATATTTTAGGGGATGCTCATATTTATGAAAACCATATAACCTCTGTTAATGAACAATTAGGAAGAGAACCATATAATCTACCCACATTAGAAATTAAAGAACAAATTACAGATATTGATAATATTAGTGAAGAATATTTTAATATTAAAAACTATAATTCATATCCTCCTATTAAAACGGAGATGATTGCCTAAATATTTAAAATATTATCTAATTAATAATTAAATGGGACAATGTGAATGTGCTAAGGAAGAAAATAAGATCATAAAAGTTGATAATCAAACAAATAATAAAATATTTATAGCTCTGATTATAATAATTATCCTTCTATTGATATATGTAGTCAATAAAAAATGCTAAGAAGTAGAATTCCTTGCTAATTTATCTGCTATTCTATTACCGTATGAATGTTCATCGGTATTATTTGTATGTGCTTTGATATGTATAATCTTAATATTATTAAATGATTTGTATAACCTGTATGTTTTTTCAATAAGGTTAATATTTTTCTTATCATTTAATAACCCATTTTTAACCCATTTATCATACCATTCAACGATAATTGACCGGCAATATGCTGAGTCTGTATATATTATTATAGGTAATTTAATATTATTAGATTTTAATAATTCTAGTGTTTTTTTTATCGCTATTAATTCAGCAATATTATTAGAATGTTTTGTATCATATATTTTTTCACTCACATCATTTAATAATATCTTATTTTTTTCAGAAAAATGTATGCCTATTCCAGACAAAGCATTTTCATTACCATTATTTGAACACGAACCATCTGTATAAACTACAAACTTGTCCTTATATTTAATCGGTTTATATTTCTTTAAAAGTTTATATGATTCCTTAAATAATTCATTATGTCTTTCTCTATACCAATTCTGAGAACATAACCATTTAATGTATTGACGGTCTATTTTAAATATATAACTTATCTTTTTAGATCTATATTTTCCAAATGTTATACGATTACTCATATTATTTAATATTTTTATTTATTTCTTAAATTATTTACTCTTTTTTATCAGTTATACCATCTAGAAATGTTGAAACCTCTACAGATTCTTCAACTTCATCTTCTTCATCTTCTTCACCTTCTACAGTAACATTTTCATCTGTACCTACGTTTTTGTCACATGAACATTTGGGTTCCGGTTCGGGTTCCGGTTCGGGTTCCGGTTCAGGTTCGGGTTCAGTAATGTCTTGACTTGGAATTATTTGAATATTATCTTCGCATGACCCGTGTTCGTCGTCAATATCCACACTTATATTATCCAATGTTACATCCTTCATTATATCTTCTTTTTTGATATTATTTTTTTTTAATAAAGACTCTACCTTTATTTCTATTTCTTTATTACCAACTGGTACATTTTTTTCTTGTTCAGATATAATGTCTTCAATACCTTCTTCAAATTCTTCTGGTCTTGGTTTTATGTTTTTATTTATCTTATAAATATTACATTTATCTAAACCATTACAAATAGAAGGAACGGCTACATCATATTCATAATTCTTAAATTTATTATTAAATAGTTTAATCGTGGAATCATCTATTGTAGGGCCAGCTTCAATTAATCTATCATATTCTGCCCTTGACATTTTTAAGAAATCACTCTGGAGGACACGTCTAGATGGATCTAATGCCAATTCAATAGCTATATTTCTTTGTAATTTCCCCCAGGATACTCCTGCAATCCTATGGGCTTCCATATATTCGGCAACTTTTAAGAAGTTCTGTAGAGTAGATATAATTCCAGCAAAAATATTAACACCTCCAACAATAGCAGAAGCCATAGACTTACTTTCAGGAGCAATGAATGAGTCCATACCGACATTGGCAGCACCAGTCAATGTTGATAAAATAATAACAGGTATAGAAAAACAATAGTACCATACCCTGTATGTTTTCTCGGAACGGCCATGTAGCCATCTATAACATGATGCTTTTTCAGACCATTCTGCTAATAAAGCTTCACATTCATCAGTCCATACATCTTCTTTTTCTTTTTCATCTTTCTTATTTTTTTTTTTTTGAATTTCCATAGCGTTTTATATACTATATAAATAAAAAATATCCGTATATTTTACGTTTTAATTAATCTTTTTATTTTAGAAACTAACTGAGGATTATGTTTCAATTGACCAGATTCAAAGCTATTTATAATTTTGGGTTGAACATTTAATAATTGAGCAACCTCTTTCTGAGTTTTATTTTTTGATTGTCTCCATAATTGAAATTGTTTTGTCAAGTCTTGATCTACTTTCTTATGTTTCAATTCCCCCTTTTCCACTTTTTCATCTAGTTTTTTATCTGGAGGAGGAACATACTGTTTCTGTTTTGTATTCTTTGAAGGTGGATTCTTGCTTGTTTGTTTGCAATGAACAATATATTGTTCCCAATCCTGATGATCTAGACCACTCATTTAAATAAGTGAAATAAAAAAGTTCACAAAATCCACCGTAAATTTGAAACTTCAAGGTTTGGTTGCCTTAAACAACAAAACTTAAGAATAACAAAAGAGAAAAAGAAAGAAGAACAGAGAAAAAGAAGAACAGAGAAATGGCACGCGGAAATCTCTCTTTCAACCAAAAGGAAGCGAGGAAGCTCAAGAAGAAGGCCAGATACGCCGAGACCAGGTACAAGGAAACGAATAACTCCGAATGGCTTCAGAAGAGGGATAGATATAACGATGAAGCCAACGCATACCTCAGGAACCACGAGGCAGATGTGAAGAACCAAAAGGCGGTGATCTCAGAAAATAACAAGACAGATGATCAGATTATGAATGAGGCAATGCGTCAGAACCGAAGGGAGAGAAACGAAAGGGAACAGGCTAAGATGATGCAAGATTCCAAGAAGGAATCACTTGAACTCAAGAAAAAGAAGACACGCGAAGATATCCTCAAGAAGAAGAAAGAACAAGAAGAGATGATGAAGAAGAATGAAGAAGAATTCTCAGAACAAGTGGAAAAGTTCAATGAAGGAAAGGATGAGTTCATCAAGGACTACCTCAAGGAACATCCAGATAAAGACTATTCCACCGCCCACCGGGAATTCTTCAGGGAGTACAAGAAGATGATTGAAGCCCGTGAGTTCAAGAATTCTATCGTTGCCCGGATGGTTGATGAACTTGGAATTTCAGAAAAGGAAGCAGATGAATCATTCATTCAAATGATCAAGGAAGGGATTGAAGGACAAGAAGATCGACGCGGGCGGGGCCAGTGCCAACTCGTCTGGAATGAAGGTGGGGCCGGGAAGTCTTCCCTTGTGGAAAATATCATGAAAAATGGCCTTGAACCCTCCGAAGAGGTCTTCTTCATCGGCCCCTCGCAGATGGAGGAAGTCACATCTAAGCTCTAAGTGAATAAAAAATAAAGATTTATACCATTCATTTAATTAATTTTTTTTAAAGAGAAACAACCATACTGGGATAAGGGTGATCAGAGAAACATCCCCAGTTCAGATAGATATCCTTGTCTTCTTTGAAACCAAACTTTTCATAGAACCCGACCAGCCTTTCCTGAGATTTAAACCCCTTTTTGTACCAGAATCCCCCGTACTCATAATCTTTTGGATCATTTTCTTCTGGAAGAGGCTTCTTTTTCTTTCCTTCAGTTGAGTGGTATTCTTCAAATAGATATGCTTGAACATAACACTGGACATAGTCCTCTCCAAAGTTGTGGTATGGAGTACCGTTTTCTTTGCGGAGGCATTTTTTCCACAGTTCACTTGAGATTATCTCAAGTACTTCGTTTTCAGGATACCAAATTTCTTCTTCTTCGTCTTCATCCAATCTACAAGGACATTGAGCATTTCCATCCCACACCCGACCACATCCATCACATTCTACCAGGTTTTCATCCCATCCTTCCTCTTCCTCTTCTTCTTCTTCCCATTCTTCCTCCTCTTCTTCCCAATCCTCTTCTTCTTTAAGGTGTTCGGGGAGCTCTGCCATTGATGACCATTCATTTGAAACCTCGAGGACGATATCGGTGTACCCTACCGCCGAGCAAAACTCTTTGGTAAGGTCCATCAAATCACATCCCACCCCTCGAAAGGTTGAGAAGTAGCTGGAGCATATTAGTGGGATAGACATCACCCGTTTCCCTTTTGGGGTCATATCACTCGTAACATCTGTGAGCATGATGTAGCCATGGATCCGGTTCATCGGATTGCTGTAGGTCCATTGATGTTTCAGTTTGTCCCTGCGATACTTCCCAGCTTTCTTGATCTTCTGTCTAACTTCCTTTGAAATGTTTGCTTTTTCATTCTCATCAACAAGGCAGAGTACCATGTTGGATCCATAGTTGGAATCCGAACAGAGAAATCCTGACCCGAAATCTTCATCATAATACTTTTCAAGTTCTTCATTGTATTTTTCAACATATCTTCTAAGCGTCATCACAGAAAGCTTGGTCCTCTTCCCAACCCTTTTATCCTGAAACCATGTATCTAGTAGATAGTCCCAGGCGAAAATACGAGATATGTTATCTCCTCCTACTGCGGGTTCATTCTTCGCGGCCTCCAACAGCCTCTGATTGACTACTTCTGCCTTGTTCGGAGACTGTTGACCACCGCCGCCGCCGCCGATACCGAGCGAAAGCGGCAGACCGGCCTGAAAAGCTCGCAGCTGCTCCAGTGCGTCCGCCGGTGCCGGTGGCGCGGCCTCCAACAGCCTCTGATTGACTACTTCTGGATCTTCAGAACCGAACCCCTGTTGCACGAAAGGCTTCTGGACGGTCATGTTCACTATTCACTATTCACTATTCACTATTCACTATTCACTATTCACTATTCACTATTCACTATTCACTATTCACTATTCA
>MDTE01110230.1_pt1 | contig 10589 bp, 6 predicted proteins | sample 811231 | NCBI WGS metagenome assembly MDTE01 (sample SAMN05326651, study PRJNA326480) | marine metagenome | isolation source: seawater | place: Indian Ocean: Red Sea | collected 2010 | reverse complement strand
GTATTTTTGCTTCCGTATGATCATGACAAGGTGAGTTCGGTTTTACATAGCTACCGTCAAATTCCAGAGTACTGTCATAATGGCTCTGATTAACATCAACCGGAAGAATAATGACACCATGCCTCTGTGCGTCCTTGATCAGCTGCGCTGGGGCATAAAACCCCATAGGCTGGCTATTGAGTAAGGCACAGCAAAAAGCCGCAGGGTGATAGCGCTTGAGCCAAGATGAGACATAGGCAATGAGGGCAAAGCTGGCTGAATGAGACTCTGGAAAACCATAATCGCCGAATCCTTTGATCTGGCTAAAAAGCTTCTGTGCAAAATCTGGCTCATAACCACGGGCAAGCATACCATCGACCAGTTTCTTATGGTACGGCTCTAAACCTCCCTTTCGCTTCCAGGCGGCCATAGCTCGACGCAGCTGATCTGCTTCTCCGCCGGTAAATCCAGCTGCCACCATAGCCAGCTGCATAACCTGCTCCTGAAATATAGGCACCCCCAGCGTTCTTTCAAGCGCCTCTTTAACTGCTTCACTCGGATAACTAATAAGTTCTTTGCCATTACGCCGGTTCAGATAGGGATGAACCATATCTCCTTGAATAGGGCCAGGTCGCACAATCGCAATTTGAATAACCAGATCATAATAATTACGAGGGCGAAGTCGTGGCAACATACTCATCTGAGCCCGTGATTCAATCTGGAATACTCCGATAGTGTCTGCCTCGCACATCATGTCATAGACCTTAGGATCTTCTGCGGGGATGTTCTGCATTACGAGAGGTTGCTGACTGTAATCACTAACCAAGCGCAAACATTTTTGTACCGCCGTCAGCATTCCCAGCGCCAGTACATCTATCTTAAGCAGCCCCAGTGATTCCAGATCATCCTTCTCCCACTGGATCACAGTCCGCTCTGCCATACTGGCGTTCTCGATAGGAACCATATGCGTCAACGATCCTTGGCTGATGACAAACCCTCCCACGTGCTGGGAAAGGTGGCGCGGAAAACCGATTAGCTGACCGGCTAACGTCACCAGCATCCGGATTTTTCTGTCGCTGTAATCAAGGCCGGAGTCAGAAAGCTGTTCTTCGAGAGAAGAACCCCACCAATAGATGGATTTGGTTATACGATTGAGTAATGACTCTTCCAGACCGAGCACCTTACCCACGTCCCGAATCGCGCTGCGAGAGCGGTAGGTAATAACGGTAGCAGCCAATGCCGCTCTGGCTCTGCCATATTTGTTGTAGATATATTGAATGACCTCCTCACGACGCGCGTTCTCAAAATCCACATCAATATCCGGAGGCTCGTTCCGCTCTCTGGAAATAAACCGTTCAAATAGAACCTCTACCCGGGCCGGATCCACCTCAGTAATTCCGAGGCAATAGCACACAGCCGAATTGGCAGCTGACCCGCGCCCCTGACACAAAATGCCCTGATTGCGAGCAAAGGTCACCAGGTCATGCACTGTGAGGAAGTAATGCTCATAGTTGAGCTCTTTGATAAGCATCAGCTCATGTTCAATCAGATTGCGTACCTTAGGGTTAGCACCTTCTGGCCAGCGTGTCCGGATCCCGACCTCGGTCAGTTCACGTAGCCAGCCGTGCGCAGTGTACTCAGGCGGTACCAGCTCCTCGGGATACTCATAACGCAGCTCATCCAGCGAAAACTTACAGCGATCAGCAATTTCCGTTGTGGCAGCCAGCAGTGTTGGAGGGTACAACTTGGCCAGTTGTTTGCGATCCCGAAGATGGCGCTGAGCATTGCACTCTCCCTCCAGTCCGAGCTCATTGATGGCGCGCCGCAAGCGAATCGCGGTTACTGTGTCCTGCACAATGCGCCGACTTGGCACATGCATGTAAACACCACCTGTTGCGCACAAGGGTATTGCGTACTGCTCACCTAAGCGCTGTAGAAATCGTAACTTCCTCAGGTCATCTCCCCGGAGCAGCAATTCGACCCCAATCCATAAGCGCTTACTGAATAATCGGTGCAGCCATACTGCTTGATGTGCTAGATGCTCAGGAGCATGGTTCAGGTCAGGTAACCATAGGGCTAAGCAATCACTGGGCAGGTGCTGCTCTACCATTGCGTAATCCATATGGTAGTTACCCTTGGCGGTGTCCTTACGAGCGCAGCTGATCAAATGACTTAAATGACCATAACCACGCCGATTACAGGCCAGCAGAACGAAATGGCAGCCTTCCTCCAGATGAAATTCGCTGCCAATAATCAGTTCAATACCTCTCTCCTTAGCAACCGCATGTGCGCGCACTACCCCGGACAAGGAGCACTCATCAGTAATGGCGATTGCCCGGTAGCCCAGCTCGTCAGCACGCTCTATCAGCTCCTCCGGAAAAGAAGCGCCGCGCAAGAAAGTAAAATTCGAAAGGCAGTGCAATTCAGCATAATCTGGCAGCCCGGGAGAGCACTCCGGGTTCAGGACCGTTTCATGGAGGGGTTTTGGTGGCATGATGACATGAAGAAAATACTGTATTTATATACAGTATTTTTGAGAACGCCTGATGTCAACCCGAAACAACAAAAACCGACACCCGGTGCCTAGAAAAGTGCCAAACGCTGCCCGACTGACTGACAGGGGCGCAACGGGTTTCTGCCAGCCAGCGGAAAAGTTGAGCCACACCTGCAAAATGTCGCCAGGAGCATCGCCCTGCCCTGGGTGAGCTTTGCCTAAGGCGCGCAATCAACGGTAACCGAAGGGGTCTTTCTCGAACGCGGCACCCCTCCGCGCGACTACGGTAATTTCGCCCGGGTGCTGGGCCGGTACGTCCTTGATGAGCGGGTCATCACCCTGCCTGAAACAATTCGTAAGCTGAGCAAGCCACCGGCAAGCAATTTAAAACTCTAGGATCGTGGCGAACGGGCGAAGGTTATTTTGCCGATATTGTGGTGTTCGGTCCCTCCTCAATGTCAGACCACGCAAGCTTCAGCGGCCCTCATCAGTTTTCGACCAGCATGGTCTTCGTCGATAGAGAAGCTGTTATCAGCGACGGGGAGCATACCGGCGCACTGCCCGCCCAGATTTGTCAGGGGCCCGGGCTGGCGCGAATAGCAGCAAGCCGGAGAGCCGGACACGTCACCGTAATTTGCCCGGACCTGAATCCGTTTTGACCTGTTCTCAGTCAGATCCTTGCGCCGCGCGTATCTCCTCCATGCGTTGCCCGCGCAGTATATTCACCATGCCATAGTTGCCTTCATGGCAGGCGTACTCATACAGCTGACCGCGAACCTTGGTCATCGGCACAATCGCGGTAATTCTGTCTGTGAAGGTCGCTGGATCCTCTAACGTCCATTCGTAATCCACTGTCACCGCGTCGACGCGGGTGAAACGCTCGGTGAGTACTTTCTCATCCGAGGTGCCAAACGCACTGAAACTTTGAGTGAGCCCATTGAAGTTCCGGCTGACCACGACCAGCGAATCCCCGTCCCAGTAGCCTCGCCCATCGCCGCTCCACTGACCGACCTCCTCTGGTAATGGAGGTCTGTTGTCGAGTGGCACAATGCGGGCATTGTGAATCATCTCAGTAAGAATGACTGCGTGATCGCGGTTCTGGAAAATCTGGACATTGTTGTTATAGAGGCTGGGCATGAACGGTGGCCCGTCGTTAAAACCAACAATGCAGCGCTCTGACAGTCCGCGATCTTCCGGCCCATTCTTGGCAATACCACCAACCGTATAGCGAACCGGTCGCTGACCCGGAACATCCGGCCCAAGGCCTCCAAACTGGACTGCAGATCCCGCTACCCGGTCGGGTAAGCGACCATCCGCAGGATAGACCAGATGAGAAGTGCGGATGCGATCGGTAATGCCAGCACTTTCCACCCAGAAATCGTTGTATCCCCCGGGGCTGTTTGGGTCGGCACTTGGCACAGCCTGGTCAGAAGCCGCATCAGCTTCCGCTAGTCGCGCCCGCATGGCCGCGATCTCATCATCAGTCATGAATTCGCGCTCGCCGAACTGTTGCGGACGCTGAAAGGGTACGTTAGAGGAGAAATTCCAAACACCCTGCAGATCGGGCTGCCCCCACACATTGCGGGGAGAAACGTAGGTATCGTCTGCCGCCACCACTGAGCCACATAGCAGAAACCCGCACATTATCGGCAAGGTGTTGCTCAACCTGATCATATTGACTCCTTAATCACTGAAATAGAGCGAATTAACTTAGTCATTTTGCCCCGTTATAGCAATCTGCAAAGCACAGAGGCTAATTCACCCCAAAGGCACACTCAGTCAGGCATCGGCACCGGCAAATCCTGTGGGACCGCATAGCCTCTCTGCACGGCAGGGCGCTCCGCAATTCTTACGTACCAATCCTTCAAGTGCGGAAACTCCCGCAGATCCATCTCCTGCCATTCGAATCGGGAAATCCACGGCCACGCCGCAATGTCAGCGACCGAGTACTCCCCACAGATGAATTGTCGACCTTCGAGTCGGGCATCCAGAACCTTGTAAAGGCGGCGGTTCTCAGCCCGGTAACGGTCCTCTGCATAGACTGACTTTCCTGCATTAAATTTTACAAAATGGTGGGTCTGACCCAGCATTGGCCCGAGACTGCCCATCTGAAACATCAGCCATTCAAGTTGCTGCCAGTGTAGGGGCCCAGCTGAACTCATCAGGCGCCCCGATTTACTTGCCAGGTACATCAGGATGGCACCGGATTCCATGAGCTGCGCCCCCTCGTCATGATCGACGATCGCCGGAATCTTATTGTTCGGGCTGATCGCCAGAAATTCAGGGGCGTGCTGTTGGTCACGGGTAATGTCTACAGGAATCACTCGATAAGGCAACGCAAGCTCTTCAAGCATAATGGAGACCTTACGGCCATTAGGGGTTGCCCAGGTATAGAGATCTATTTTCCGGTTCTTTACGACATCTAACATACTGTGATCCTTGTCGATTAAAAACGCGTTTGAGACGACAAAGGTGGGTATTCGTTCGTGCCCGTGGAGTATAGCGGCACTTGCCGACTGGCGTGAACAGGTCCAATATTTGCGGGTCACCGGGTTTGCGCTATTCTGAATGAATTGTGAGCCATTATCATTCTTATATGCTGCGTCTGCTTATTTTGATTGTCCTGAGCTGCTCTGCTAGCTCTGCCCTGGCACAGGAAACCGGCAGTGCACTGCCGTACAGCAGCGTATATGAGCACGAGCGTTCTGAGCAGCTTATTGCCCGGGGCCTGCTGCAAATGGAGGCGAAGGATTACCGAACAGCGGAAAAAACCTTCCTAGAAGCCGTTCAGGTCGCCAAAGTGAATTATGGGCTCCGAGCACCTCAACAGCGTACCGCTCTGGAACACTTGATCGAAGCGCTGCTGGCACAGCAGAAGTGGCAGCTGGCGGATGATCAGCTCAGCTACTTTGAGTGGCTCAACGACGAAATTTATCTGCGCGATTTCTATGATTACCTGCGCGGCACCAAGCAGCTCAGTGAGCTGCTCTATCGAGCATCGGCCGATGCCGAAAATTCCAACAGCACCCGGTATCTCATTCTGGCAAAGAATCTCAGCTGGCGCGCGATCAGCGCGATCGAGGCAACTCTTGGGGAAGCAGATCCTGAGTTGGTGCCCTGGCTGTATGATGTGGTTCTGGCGCATTACTACCAGGTGTCCCTTGTTAAGCGACGCTCGCTGCTCAATGAAGTCGCCTTAAAAGAGAACTCTGCGGAGTATCAGGGATGGACTCTGGCGAAGAGTGAGTCTTTGCGCATCAGCTATCGGATAGGTAGGGATTTACTGAGCCGCATCCAACAGATCCTGTCCGCCGGTCAAGACAGTCCGACAGAGGCTTCGGCGCTTGCGGTAATCTATCAGGCAGACTGGGAACTGCTATTTGGTCATGAGGCCATTGCAATGACGCTGTACGGTGAAGCGAACCGACAGCTCAGTTCGATCGGTGCCCTTAGCGAACGACTTAATCATCTCTTTGGTCGGCCCCGGGTGTTGCCTGATCCAGTGCTGCACACGAGCCTGAATAGGCTTGAGACCGCTTTGGCACAAGGGCCTATTCAGTTCAGGGCATGGACCCCCAATTACCCCGGTGCGCAGCTGCCGTCTGCCAAGGTCTCTCTTGCCGACCGGCCGCAGCCAAGCAGTGCGCTAGTCGAATTCACCCTGCTGCCGGCGCCACCCATTGCACTGATGGGCAATCGCCGAATAATCAAGCTGGGATTCGGGCTCAGAAATGTTGACGTATTGGAAATCACACCGCAAGCCAGCGCTCTGGATAACGAAGTCCGCTATCAGATGTCACTGCTACAACTGAGACCAGCCCTGAAGGACGGCTCGCCTGTCGAGATGGACGGGCTCCAGTTACGTTATCATTTCGCGCCGCAGCAAGAGCTGCCTAACAATAGAGAAAGTTGATCCGTGAAAAATTTTTTCAGAATGTCGATGCCTTTATTCGTTCTGCTAGGATGGCAATCCTGCACCGTGTCTCCGCCGAAAGGCGACAGCGCACGGCTCACGCCCACCGACGCTGAAGTTGAACAGTACAACGCTCGCGTGGCGCCTGAGGACCGGATTGTATGTCGCCACGAAAAACCCGTCGGCACCTACATTGCCAAGCGGGTGTGCCGCCTTCAGGTCGACGTCGATGCGACGTCATCTCTTCACCGCCAGCAGCTGCGACGGGTGCTGAACTGATCAGTCCGACAGGATGAAGTCATAGTCAATGGCTTCGCCGAGATCGATTCGACGATGGTCACCAGGCATTGGGTACTTTAACCCCGTTGCACAGTTAAACAGCACCACCTTTTCATCTGCTTTAATTCTGCCCGAGCCAATCTCCTGTCTGAGCGCTGCCAGAGTCGCCGCACCCTCCGGACAAAGCAGCACGCCCTCAGTCCGCGCGCAGTGCTGGTGCGCATCGCGAATGGCCTCGTCGGAAACAGCAACAGCGAATCCTCCGCTTTCGCGAACGGCCTCGAGAATCAGAAAATCTCCAATCGCGGCCGGTACGCGAATGCCCGCCGCAATGGTTTGCGCATCGGGCCACGGATCGGCAAGTTTGGCTCCGTCGTCATAGGCCTTCACAATTGGCGCACAGCCCTCAGCCTGTACCGCCACCATGCGCGGCCGCTTGGAGCCGACCCAACCGATTGCCTCGAGCTCATTGAACGCTTTCCACATTCCAATCAAACCGGTTCCACCTCCGGTTGGATACAAAATGACATCTGGCAATTCCCAATCGAGCTGCTCAGCCAATTCCAGACCCATGGTCTTCTTGCCTTCAATCCGATAAGGCTCTTTCAGGGTAGAGACATCGAACCAGCCAACAGTGTCTTTGCCTTCGCCAACAATGCGACCACAATCATTGATAAAGCCGTTAGCTAGAAATGTTTTGGCACCCTGAAAAGCGATTTCTTTAACGTTGATTGTGGGCGTATCTTCAGGACAGAACACATAGGTTTCGATACCCGCCCGCGAGCAGTAGGCGGCCAGCGCGGCCCCCGCATTGCCATTAGTTGGCATGGCCATGACCCTTACACCCAGCTCCTTCGCCATGGAGACTGCCATGGTGAGCCCGCGAGCCTTGAAAGAGCCAGTTGGCAAACGCCCTTCATCCTTTATCAGGATTTCGCCGCACTGATACTCCCGCTGTATTTTGATTGCCGGCAGCAGCGGGGTCATTAATTCGCCCAGGCGCACCACGTTTTGCGAGTGGCGTACGGGCAAAAACTCACGATAGCGCCATAATTCGGGCAGGCGGGATTTCAGGTCCTGCTTTGTCAATGCTTTCCCAAGCCCGTCAAGGTCATAACGGACAAGCAGGGGCTTACCGGCATCTGAGAGCCCGTGCAGCTGATCCGCCGGGTAATGCTTACCGGTTTCGCTACACTCGAGATGGGTGACGAAAGTCGGAAATTCTTCCATGTAAGTCGCTCCCTCATCGCAAAATGTTACGACATTACTGCCCGTAGGGGCTCTTATTCGACTTGATTCTGATACTTGTCGCGAAAGCGCTCGTAAAGCTGCTGCTGAGTGCCATTCAAATCTATATCCCGACCCTGAATAAAAGCCCCAATTACCTTGCTAGTACGCATATCCAGCGCATCTCCCTCCGAAATGAAAAGCGTTGCATCCTTCCCAACCTCAAGTGTACCTATGCGTTCTTGAATGCCGAGAATCTCCGCGTTTATCCGAGTTACCATAGCCAATGCAGTCTCTCGCTCAACCCCGTAGGCTGCTGCTGTACCGGCAAAGAAAGGCAAGTTGCGCTGGCGATCAATTGAGGTTGCACCCCCGCCAATTCCCACTTTTATACCAGCATCGTGCAACAGAAACGGCGTCTTAAACGGCATGTCCACATCATTCCATTCGCGCAGCGGAAGTTCATGAATACGCTCGTAGATAACCGGAATTTTCTCAGCCAACAAAAAGTCGAGCACCAGGACTGCTTCTGCACCTCCAATCAACACAATATCCCGCACACCATAACTACGTGCGAATCGAACCGCGCTTATTATTTCTTTTGCTTCGTCAGCATGGATAAAAAGCTTGGCGTTTCCGCTAAACGCAGGCTGCAGGGCCTGAAGGTTTAGATTGAGCGGCTCACCTGTGTAAGTTGCTGCATCCTGAAACAGCGACTGCAAAAGCTGCGTCTGGCCCTGGTAATTTTCGTTAACAACTCGCTCAAACTGACCAGATTCAGGATTTCGGCGCCGACGCTTCATACCAGGCCAGTGAAGGTGAAGCCCTACATCTTCGGAAAGCAAAGCATCCTCCCAGTTCCAGCCATCTAGTTTAAACACTGAAGATGAGCCTGATAGCAGGCCGCCCTGGGGCGCAACCTGCGCGGTTAGGATCCCGTTAAAGCGATTAGTAGGAATGATTTCAGAATCTGTGTTGTAGGCGATCGCTGAACGCACGCTTGCATTGATATCACCCTCCTCCACTAAGTCCTGTGTCGCTCTCACACTGTTAACCTCGACCAATCCCAACGACGTATTAGGCAGAATCAATCCCGGATAGACATGCCGTCCCTGCAGATCGAAAACCTCATGATTCTGGAGATCAATGGCGTCGTCGGCACTGCCAACCTCAGTAATGATGCCTTCATCAAAAGTGATCACACCATCTCCGATGATGTTGCCATTTCCGTCATGAATCACTGCGCCAGTCAGAGCAATTGGTCCTTCCTGATCCGGCGCAGGCGTGGGAACAATACCAAATGAAGAACCGAACCAAAGTACGGCTAAAAGACAGCAGTAGCCCAACCAGTTGCGATACACCCTTTTAGCCAAATCAATATATTTCATCAGTTGGCTTCTCCTTTGGTTATCTTGGCAATAATCCTTGCGCGCTCGGCGGCGATGCGAGCTCTGAGTAGAGCGTCCTCCTTTTTATCGTAATACGGGGTCCCCTCTATCCAGGTCGTCTCTGCAGATGCGTAAATTGATAGCGGGTGATCCGACCATAGGACAAGGTCCGCATCCTTTCCCTCCCGGATACTACCCATACGATCTTCGAGATGCAGAAGTATCGCCGGATTTAAGGTGACCATCTTTAACGCATCAATCTCGCTCACTTCTCCGTATTTCACGGCTTTCGCAGCCTCCTGGTTCAGACGCCGTGACATTTCTGCGTCGTCGGAATTCAGTGCTACGATAACTCCAGCTTGCTGCATTAGAGCGGCGTTGTAGGGTATCGCGTAGCGCACTTCCCATTTGTAGCCCCACCAGTCGGCAAATGTGGAACCGCCGGCGCCATGGGCCGCCATTTTGTCCGCAACCTTGTACCCTTCTAGGATGTGAGTGAAAGTATTTATATTGAAGCCAAAGCTATCGGCAACATTCATTAACATGTTGATTTCCGACTGAACGTAAGAATGGCTGGTGACAAACCGTTCGCTATTCAGGACCTCCAGCATGGCCTCGTCGACCAGATCTCGCCTGGGCGGTAAGGCATTGCGCTGCTGCGCGCGCGACAGATTTCGATAATCCTCCCACGTCTTTCCGTACTCCTGAGCCTGACTGAACGCGTTTACGAAAACTTGCTCCACGCCCATTCGGGTTTGCGGATACCGGAATGAGAACGGATTGCGAGATCGTTTTACGTTTTCTCCCAATGCGAATTTGATAAACTCCGGGGCATCTTCAATCAGCAGGCCGTCTGCGGGCTCACCCCACCGCATCTTTATGATTGCAGACTGCCCGCCGATGGGATTCGCCGAGCCATGCAGTAATTGTGCTGCCACTACGCCGCCGGCCAGATTCCGGTAGATGTTGATGTTCTCCGAGTCCACCACATCCTTCATGCGAACCATGCTGGAGTTAGTCTGACCCTCATTAATATTGAACAGGGCAATATGGGAATGCTCATCAATAATGCCGGGGGTGAGATGTTTGCCGGCACCGTCAATCATCTCGACTCCCGTTGCAGAGAGGTTGTCGCCCACCTCTGCTATGCGGCCATCTCTGACGAGCACATCGGTGTTAACAATTCCCTCGGCCTCGTTGGTCCAGACGGTCGCACCCCGAACCAAGAAGTCCTGCTGCCTGGGAAGCGTTTCCCTGCCATAAGCGGTGAACGGATATAAAACACCTGCTGGCAGATCCGCTGTGGCCG
>MDTE01126929.1_pt1 | contig 10590 bp, 12 predicted proteins | sample 811231 | NCBI WGS metagenome assembly MDTE01 (sample SAMN05326651, study PRJNA326480) | marine metagenome | isolation source: seawater | place: Indian Ocean: Red Sea | collected 2010 | reverse complement strand
TCAGATTTAGAGCTACAACCTTTTTACAGCATAACTTCATTTAGTTGTTTAAATACAAACTTTAATTTAAAAGTAGAAGTTACTTCTGCTGGTAACGTATATATATTCGATAATAAATATGGTACTTATCAAATGGGTCAAGGTACTTATGTTATGAATGATGTGCCTTCTGGTCATCCTATTGCTTTTCACAATTTTGGTAAAGAAGATAAATTGTCATATACAGGAACAAATTCAGGTGGTTCAAAATCAGGATTAGACGGAAACACTTATACATATTATTATGGTACGGTAACTATAACTGTAAACGGTGACTTTGGAACTATGAGTTACGAATGTTATAATCACGGTTATATGGGTGGAGAAAACAATTTATTATATAATGCAGATTGTTTAACAACTGATTCACCAGTAACACCTCCAGTAACAGGAACTCTAACAGTAGATGCAACAGATGTATATGCAGATAGTGGAATTGTAACAGCAGACCAAACAGACGAATAATGATAAAATTAATTATAGAGTTACTTAAGACAGATAATTTTTATGGAGTTAATCCTTATATAGATATTGCTAAGGGTAAGTATAAAGCACCAGAGTCGTACAATGAATTTAAAAATGTTATTAAACGCAATATATAATGGACGAAAGTAAAAATATAGTAATAAAGATAACCCTAACTGGAGACGGTAAAGTACAATTAGACCAGGTTACAAGCTCTGTTGAAAAATTAACAAAAGCCACAAAACAACAAGAGAAAGCATCTAAGTCTAATCAAACAGCTTTAAAGGGAACTGAAGCAGCTTTAAAACAACAAATAAGAGAACTTACAGCAGTAAGAGCTGCTAACGCAACTACTTCAAAATCTTACGCAGAATATACTAAACAGATAGATAAAGTACAAATAGAGTTACAACAACTTCAATCTGTTCAGCAAGAAGCAATACAAACAAACGCAGACCAAATAAGTTCAGCAGGATTAGCTGGTGCAACTTTAAATGAATTTGGTAGGTTTATTTCAGATTTACCTTTTGGTATTACTGCTGTTACTAACAACCTTTCTCAATTAGCTAACTTATTTACAATATTAGCAGCTAAAGTAAATGGAGGAAGAAAAGCTTTTGCATTATTAATAAAAGAATTAAGAGGTCCTTTAGGTTTAATTATAGGTTTCCAAGTAGCTATAGCATTACTACAAGGATTCCAAAAAGAAATATTAAAGTTTATTGGAATTACTGATGAAGCGAAAGAAAAACTAAAAGAATTTAAAAAAGCATTAGACGAATCTTTAGGTTCAGTTGAAAAAGAAAGAGTTGAGCTTTTAAGCTTAGTTGAAGTTATAAAAGATTCTAACTCTAGCAGAGATGCTCAAATAGCAGCAGCACAAGAATTAGACGGAGTTTTAGATGGACTAACTCAACAAGAAATTCTGAATAAAGATGCCATAGAAGATACCACACAAGCTATTGAAGACTATATAGACCAACAAGCGATTAGAGCAGAAATAGATGCTTTGGTTGATAGTAATTTAGAGGTATTTCAAAAAAGAGCTGCTTTTAGAAGGATTCAAGACATGGATGCTGGAGCTGAACAACAAAAAGCTTTAGATGATTTTATTAAAGCTAATACAGGTTTCTTTGAAAAGTTTAGAATAGCTGCTGCTCAAAGAGCTGGAGGAGTAGGTGGTTTAGCTGCTATACCTGCTGGTTTAGCTGGTGCTTTATTTGGATTAACAGGACCAGAAAGACAACAGGCTTTAAATGATATTGTAACAGACATGGATACAACCGTGCAAGGAGTTCTTGACACAATTAGTGATTTAAGAAAAGGACTAACTCCAGATGATGATAGTGGTGGTAAAAGAGATAGAGTTTCTTCTGTTTTAGGTGATATTAAAAAATTAAAAGACGAAATGTCTAAAACAACAGTTGAATTAAATGAACAAGAAAAAGAAAATAGACAAAAAGCAATTAATAGAGTTAGAGCATTAATTGGTTTACCTCCATTAGAAGGAGATGCTACTTTAAGTAAATTGCTAGAAGAAGCTCAAGAAGCAGCACAATTAGGTTTAGATATTTTTGCTGACACAATACTTCAACAAAATGATTTTGAGAAAAGGCTTCATGAAGAAAGAATGAATAGACTATCTGAGGAAAATGATAAAAGAGAACAAATTGCAAATAACATAATTCAAGGAATAAACAGATTATCTCAGATACAAGACCAATCTTTTACGGCACAAATAAAAAGATTAGATACTGAAAGAGATATTATATTACAAAATGATAATTTAACATCAGAAGAAAAAGAAAGGTTATTAAAGAAAAATGATAAAGACACTAGAAGGATTAGGACTCAACAGGTTAAATTTGAAAGAGATATGTTGCAAATTGAAATGGCTATGGAACTTTCTAAAATAGCACTTCAGATAAAAAGCAAAATTATAGACTTAGAAGCTACTGGTGCTTTATCTGTAATGAAGGGTCAAAGTTCTTTAGGTGCATTTGTAAATCAATTAGGTGCTGCTGGTATTATAGCTTATGCAGCTTCTATTGGTGGTATTATTGCAACTATTGTTTCTGCTCGTAAAAAAGCTAGACAACAAATACAATCATTAACAAATGCGTCTGCTGGTGTATCAGAGACTGGAGGTCCTAATGTATCAGCTCCAGCCTTTAACGTAGTAGGTGCAACAGAAACAAGTCAACTTGCTCAAACTATTGCTGGTGCTGAAGACAAACCAATAAAAGCGTTTGTTGTAGCATCAGAAGTTACAACTGCACAAGAGCTTGAACGCAGTACAATAGAAGGAGCATCATTAGGATAATAAAACAAAATAAACTCAATAAGGTTATTTAGATATGGAAAAAATCATAGAATTAATTATAGATGAACAAAGTGAGATTAGTGGTATTCAAGCAATATCAATAGTCGAAAATCCAGCTATAGAAGAAGATTTTATAGCACTGAAAGAACACAATGAAGTTAGACTTGCAGAGGTTGATGCAGAAAAAAGAATACTAATGGGACCTGCACTTATTCCTAACAAAAAGATATTTAGAAAAGGTGCTGATGATGATGAAAATAATTATTATATATATTTCTCTGAAGATACAGTTAGAAAAGCATCAGAGCTATTCTTTATAAAAAACAAACATCAGAACTCTACATTTGAACATTCTATTGATTTAAAAGATATGTCTGTTGTAGAATCTTGGCTTATAGAAGACCCAAAAAAAGATAAAGCTGCTGCTTATGGATTTGATTTACCAAAAGGTACTTGGATGGTATCTATGAAAGTATTAAATGATAAAGTATGGAAAGCTGTAAAAGATGGTGAGGTTAAGGGATTTTCTATAGAAGGATACTTTGCTGATGGACTTGAAAGACCTAAAGAAAGCATAGAAGAAAAGATAAAAGAACTAAATGCAGAATATGAACTAAGAGAAGTTTTAGCTTCATTAACAGAAGAAGTAGAATTAGAATCTTATGGTGGTTACCCAGAAGCTGCAAGAAATAATGCTGTAAGAGGTATAAAATATAATAAAGAAGTCAATAATAAATGTGCTACTGCTGTTGGTAAAACTAGAGCAAGACAGTTAGAAAGAGGAGAAAAATTTACTTTGCCTACTCTTAAACGCATATACTCTTATTTATCTAGGGCAGAAACTTATTACAAAGCAGGAGACAATGAAGCTTGTGGAACTATATCATATTTATTATGGGGTGGTAAGTCTATGTTTAACTGGACAGAATCTAAACTTAAAGGATTAGATGAATTATCTGTAGATTTATATTCTGAAAAAGTAAATGATGACTTTGCAATTATAATGGATAGACTTGCTTATGCTTCAAAAGAACAAGCAGAAAAAATAGCAGGTGACATTGGATGTGAAGGAATACACGAACACGAGTTTGAAAATCAGACTTGGTATATGCCTTGTAAGCAACACGCACTTGCAGAGGTAGGACCAAGAGGTGGTATAAGAAAATCACCAAAAGCACCTAAATCAGATACTCCTAATAGAAACCCAAAAGGTAAGGGTACAGCTAGGGGTACAGCAAAAGGTAAAACAGGAGCAAAGGTTTCTGCGAAAGATAGAAAAACATTACAGAAAAAAGCTGATGACTTTAACAAAAGATATAAAGAAAAATTAGGTTATGGTGTTACAGTTGGTATGTTAGCTTCGGTCTTCCAAAGAGGTCTTGGTGCATTTAACAGGAGTAGCTCTCCTAGAGTAAATAGTCCTTCACAATGGGCATTTGCACGAGTCAATGCGTTTTTGTATTTAGTGAAGAATGGAAGACCACAAAATGCAAAGTACACTACTGACAATGATATTTTACCATCTAAACATCCAAAATCAAGTAAATAACTAAATATATTATTATGCCAGGATATTACCCAAGTAGAGACAAAAAACCAAATAGAAAAAGAAGAAAAAATGCTACTGTTAGTAAATCAAGCCCTAAATCTTCAAGCAGGGGTTGTTTATGCCCAGACGGTAGAACGTATCACAAAGATTGTTGTGACGGAACCCTTGAAGCTCAAGGAATTGGAAAAGTATAAAAATACAACAGAAATAAATTAATCAGTAATAATTATAAATAAGAATCTTATGAAAGCAAGTGAAATTGTAACTAAAATAAAAGATGTTCTTTTATCTACGGCAGAGAAGGAAGAAGAAAACTTCAATGACGTAGAATTAAAAGAAGAAGCTACTCAAGCTGAAACTGTCGTAGAAGCTAGTGAGGAAGTTAAGCAAGAAGCTCCTGTACAGGAAGCTGAAGAACTACAGGAAGAGGATGAGATGACTCATACTCCTGACCACAAAGAATACGAAAAAGGTCCTGTAGAGTACGCTACTAAAGACGAAGTCGCAGAACTTAAGTCTATGGTAGAAAAATTAAAAGGTATGATGGAAGCTAAAGAAGAAGTAAAAGCTGAAGTTCCAGAAGAACTATCTGCTGATGAACCTGCTGAAGCTATTTCTCATTCACCTGAGAATGAAGTAGGTACTAAAGTTGGAAATATATTTTCTAACAATAATCAAAATACTACTTATTCAAGAGTATTACAAAGAATAACTAATAAATAAATTAATTTAAAATGGCAACAACAATATCAAATGATGTAACTAGGATATTTCCTAAAATGGAGACCTTAACAGCAGCTAAAACATTAACAGCAGCAGACTCAGGTCGTACATATTTAATTAGTGGTACAGGTTACACTGTAACATTACCTGCTCCACACGCAGGATTTAACGTTAAGTTTATCGTAGCAGCAGCTTTTTCAACTGATACTGTAATACAGACTCCAGCAGATAATAGAGATACTCTAAATGGTGGTGTGATTGTAAACGGTGCAATAGTTGAGTCTGATGCAACAGATAGAGTAACATTTGAAGATGATGCAGAAAGCGTTGGAGATTTCATTGAGATTTCTTCTGATGGTACAAGCTTTTTCCTATTTGGAAATGGTAATGCAGCTTCATCAATAACAGTCGGAGAACTATAATAATAATAAATAATTAATAAAAATGGCAACAACAACTAATATAACAACAACCTATGCTGGTGAATTTGCAGGAACTTATGTATCTGCGGCTTTACTATCTGGGAAAACTTTGGCTGAAAACTTAATTACTATCAAGCCAAATATTAAATTTAAGGAAGTAATGAAGAAAGTAGCTACTACTGATTTAGTAAAAGACGCAACTTGTGACTTTGACCCTACATCTACATTAACTCTAACTGAAAGAATTTTACAGCCTGAAGAGTTTCAAGTAAACTTACAGTTATGTAAGAAAGACTTCAGAAATGATTGGGAAGCAGTATCAATGGGATTCTCTGCTTATGACAATCTACCTCCTTCTTTTGCTGACTTTTTAATTGCTCACGCAGCAGACAAAGTAGCACAAAAAATGGAGCAAAACATTTGGAATGGTACAAACGCTAACGCTGGTGAATTTGACGGATTTAAAACTACATTATTAGCAGACGCAGACGTAGTTGACGTAGCTGCTGTAGGTGGTGGTGTAGATTCATCAAACGTAGTAGCTCAGTTAGGTAGAATTGTAGATGTAATTCCATCAGCTGTTTACGGTACTGAAGATTTATTCATTTACGTTTCAAGTAACATTTACAGAGCTTATGTAAGAGCTTTAGGTGGATTTGCTAGTAACGTAGGAGCTGCTGGTACTGACAACAAAGGTACACAATGGTTTAACGGTGGAGCTTTAACGTATGATGGTATCAACATAGTATTAGCATCAGGTCTTGCTGCTAACACTGCTGTAGCTGCACAAAAATCAAACTTATTCTTTGGTACAGGTTTATTAAACGACCAAAACGAAGTTAAAGTAATTGACATGGCTGACATTGACGGTAGCCAAAACGTAAGAGTTGTAATGAGATTTACTGCTGGTATTCAACACGCAATCGGTAGTGATATTGTTCTTTACTCTTAATAAATAAATTGTATAACATAAAAAAGGTAGGTGGAAATTTACTACCTACCTTTTTTTATAAAAATAAATAATTATGGCTTGTGATTTAACAAAAGGAAGAAAAGAACCTTGTAAAGATGTCGTAGGTGGTATAAAAGCTGTCTATTTCGCTGACTTTGGAGATATAACTATTGCTTATGATTCAGTTGACACGGATGTTGTTGAAGATTTAGGTACAGTAACAGTTTTTGAGTACGAAGTAAAAGGTAACTCATCTTTTGAACAAACAATCAACAGTTCAAGAGAAAATGGTACAACATTCTTTGAGCAAACTTTAAACTTAACATTACACAAATTGACTGTTCAAGACCACAAAGAATTAAAGTTATTAGCTTTTGGAAGACCTCATGTAATTGTACAAGATTACAATAACAACGCATTTCTAATGGGTGCAGAACACGGTGCAGATGTATCAGGTGGTACTATTGTAACTGGTGCAGCTATGGGAGATTTATCTGGATATACTTTAACGCTTACTGGTATGGAAACAAAACCAGCTAATTTCTTAGAGGGTGCTACAGCAGCAGACCCATTCGCAGGAATGACTGGAACAGTAACTGTAACTCAAGGTACTAACTCTTAAACAGAGTAGGTTCTTAAACATAAAAGAGGGGACTAAAGGTCCTCTTTTTTTTTGAACAATAATAGACTTAGTAGGTTATATAAATATGATAACATTATCACCAACTACTGATTCTCAAACAATAAGTATTATACCTAGAGCATATACAGTTGCTAGTAATTTATCTATGGTTATTGTAGAAGATGGTACAAGAAAAACTCAAACAATAAATAGCATAAGTTCAAGTTTATCTACTAATGGTAATTTTTTGCAAATGTCCATACCATTTACTATTTTAACAGAAGAAAGCACTTATTCATTTGAGTTGAAACAAGGTTCTACTTTACTATTTAGAGGTAAAGCTTATTGTACTTCACAAACTGATAATACAACAGACCATACTTTAAACAGTAATAAATATAACCAGTATGCAGACCCAAGTGAAGTTGCTCAAAAATATATAATTATATGAACAAGATAAAAATATTAAACTTATCAGGGTATGAAGTACCTAGCATGAAAGAATCACCAAGAAATGAATGGATTGAATATGGTGACGATAACAACTACTTTGGAGAACTAATTGAAAGATATTTAGGTAGTCCAACAAATTCAAGATGTATAAACGGAATATCTGACCTTATATATGGTAGAGGTCTAAATGCAACTGATTCTGAAACAAATGCAACTCAGTTTGGTCAGATGCAAGAAATAATTAGAGATAATGATGTAAGAAAAATAGTAAGTGATTTAAAATTACTTGGTCAAGCAGCTATACAAGTTGTTTATAATAAAACTAAGACTAAGATAATGAAATTGCAGCATTTTCCTACAGAGACTCTGAGAGCAGAAAAAGCAAAAGAAGGAAAGATACAAGCTTTTTACTATCATCCTAAATGGGATGAGATAAAGCCTTCAGATAAACCTAAAAGAATACCTGCATATAAGTTTGGTAGAAAAAGTGAAACAGTAGAAATATTTTGTGTAAAACCATACAAGGCAGGATTTTATTATTATGCACCTGTAGATTATCAAGGTTGTTTACAGTATTGTTCTTTAGAAGAAGAGGTTTCTAATTATCACATAAACAACATACAGAATGGTTTACAACCTTCTATGCTGTTAAACTTTAACAATGGTATTCCTTCTGACGAAGCTCAACAAATTATAGAATCTAAAATATATGATAAATTCAGTGGGTCTTCTAATGCAGGTAAATTTATATTATGTTTTAACGAAGACAGTGAAGCACAAGCAAATGTAGAACCTATAAACTTACCTGATGCTCATGCACAATATGAGTTTTTAGCTAAAGAATCAAGAGAAAAGATTATGATTGGTCACGGTGTTGTATCTCCAATACTTCTTGGTATAAAAGATAACACAGGTTTTGGAAACAATGCAGAAGAATTAAGAACAGCATCTGTTTTAATGGACAATATTGTTATTAGACCATTTCAAACATTGCTTATAAATGCTTTTAATGAGCTTTTATCTTTCAATGGTATAAACTTAAATTTATACTTTGTTACTCTACAACCAATAGAGTTTACAGAGCTTGAAAATATAGAAACTAAGATAAAAAGAGAAGAAGAAACAGGAGAAAAGTTGTCTAGTGAAGAAAAAGTTGACTTTACAGATGAAGAAGGTGACGATTTATTGTCTCAACTAGAAGATTTTGCTGAAAAAATAGATGAAGATGACTGGGAACTAGTTCATACTGAAAAAGTAGAAGATACAGAAAAAGAATTTGACTTTACTACGCTTTCAATGCCTAATGAGTCTGATGCAAAACCTAATAAGGTCTCTTCACAAGACAATAGTGGTTATAAAATCAGATATTCTTATGGTCCAATCAAAAAATCACCTTTAAGTAGAAGATTTTGTCAAAGAATGGAGATTTTAAGCGAAAAAAAGTTAGTATTTAGAAAAGAAGACATAACATTGATGTCTTTTAGAGGTGTAAATAAAGAATTAGGTCATAAAGGTCAAAATTATAGTCTATTTAAGTATAAAGGCGGTGTAAATTGTCAACATTACTGGGAAATGAAGGTTTATAAGAAAAAAGTATCAGAAGATAATTTAGTTAGTGAATCTAAAGCAATAAATGACGGTATGAAAGAACCTGACAACCCAAGTGAAGTAAGTATAGCTCCTAAAGATATGCCAAACAGAGGACATCATCCAAATTATAAAAAATGAAAGCATTATTTATCACACTTGACGAATTAAAGAGAAAATCTATAATAGATGGAAATGTAGATACTGATAAACTCATACAGTTTGTGGAAGTAGCTCAAGATACTATTATACAAAATTATTTAGGTACTAAATTATATGACGAGCTACAGCTTGGTGTTATAAACAATAATTTATCTACTAATAACGCAACTTTAGTAAACACATATATAAAACCTATGCTTATTTGGTACACACAAGCAACTTATATGCCTTATGCTGCATATCAAATTAGTAATGGTGGAATCTATAAACATAATAGCGAAAATGCTACATCAGCATCACAATCAGAGATTACACAATTAACAAAACACGCACAAGAAACAGCAGATTTTTACGCAAGAAGATTTATAGATTATATGGATAATAATAGTGAGCTTTATCCAAACTATACAGCAAGTCAAGATGACGGTATGTATCCGTTCAGAGATGTTAATTTTACTAATTGGGTGTTATGATAAAAAAAAAGCAAAACTATAAGCCTAAGAAAGAAAACGAATTTAAATTAAGTAGTTATTTAAAAAAGATAAAAGATGTCATTCGGTACAATATATGAAGTAAGTAATTTTGGAAACACAAATGAAGCGAATGGTTGGGGAAGTATTTATCCGTTTGATGCAGACGGTTCTTTCTTAACAGCAGACACAACAAAAGAATTGGTAGATGACACAAGTGTAACAGCAGATAAAACAGTATATTAAAAATTATAAATTATGGCAAAAACAGCAATAAACGTAGGTAGTTCAGCTAATGATGGTACTGGTGACCCATTAAGAACTGCAATGCAATCGACAAACTCAAACTTTGATGAAGTATATGCTTTATTTGGTAACGGCTCAACATTAGCAATATCAGGAGATGCAACTGTATCATCTGGTTCTTTGACTATTGCTAATGACGCTGTAACTAATGCAAAAGCAGATTTTAGTGGTGGTTCCTTAAACATAGGAGGTAATGGTTCTACAGGTGGTATTACAATAGCAGACGGCTCAATACAAATGAGAACAGGTACAGGAAGTGTGGCAGAGATTAGAATGTATTGTGAAAGTTCAAATGCACACTATCAAACATTAAAAGCACAACCACACGCATCAGGAAGTTCAGCAGTACTTACACTACCTACTGCAACAGGTACACTTGTAGGAACAGGTGATACTAGTTCAGTAAGTCATAGTATGCTCGGTGCAAGTTTTAAAACAATCGTTGCATTATCAGGAACAAGTGTTGATTGGAGTGCAGGTCAAGTATTTACAAAAACATTATCAGGAGACACAACAT
>MDTE01105375.1_pt1 | contig 10590 bp, 11 predicted proteins | sample 811231 | NCBI WGS metagenome assembly MDTE01 (sample SAMN05326651, study PRJNA326480) | marine metagenome | isolation source: seawater | place: Indian Ocean: Red Sea | collected 2010 | reverse complement strand
ATGATCGTGGTGAAGCAGAAGAATTAGTAACTGCTGCTGTATCCACACCTCCAACTACCTCAACGGTAGACAAAGACGAGGATGATGCATTATCTTACTTTGCAAAACTCGCAGAAGAGTAGTAACCTAGTCAGTATTCAATTAGCAACACTCTGGTTAGTGTTCATGTCTTAATACTCAGTTAGTATTCAAATCATAAAACTTTTATTAGTTTTCATAGTGAAATGCTCAAAAAGAGGTCTCTGACCTCTTTTTTTATGGTAATGTTATATTAGTATTTTCTGTTTGTATTGTTTTGTCGTTAAGATATTCTGATGACTCGTTATAAATCATAATCTCTCTCATATCATTTAAAAATTCTTGAAGATATTCTTCTCTTAGAACAAATATTTTACCTTTTTCATCATTAATTCTTGTTTCATAATCATAATTACTTACCCCCACCACAGGATTTAACGTTGCGTTGGGTGTGCCTGGTTTGGGTATCGTAAAATTACTATCAACAACTTTTCCTTTGGGTAAAATTAATCTACCACTACTATCTTTGACCTCGGTGGTCTCAAAAAATCTTGTTGAGTTTAATGCATCTCCATACTTATTGAAACTATAATCAAACAAATCTTTAGGATTCAATGGCCACTCATTCCTTACATTAATGATACCTGCAACTGTTAACACTACCCAATCGAATTGTGCACTTCCATATAAATCCTCTGCTACAGTGTCAGGTCTTGCTCCCATCGGTATTTCATACTTATTGAAAAGAGTAAAATTGTTTTGTAAATCATCTCTCATTTTTGCACGACGAAATACATTTTTCACATCAATAAAATCCAAAGATGAAGTTTTATTTGGTAAAAAAGATGGGTATCTTAAATTTGGTAGTTCTCTGAAGTATTCCATTAGTATCCTACTGCCTCAATGCCTGGTCTTTCATCATAATCAATATCATAAATTGGTTGTATCTCTTTAAATGATAAATCTAAAGTCATTGATACAGGTGTGCCATCATCATATGTTGAATAAACTCCATCAGCAGTGTATGTTGTTTGTACATCACTCAAGAAACATTGTTTAAATCTGTTTAGAAATGGGTGATTTTTTCTACCTGTGCGATATCTTAATTTAAAAACATTTGGAGTTTTCAAGAACCAATTACCAGAGTTTAATGTACCACCTTGCGCTTGAGGTGCCATGTTTCTCTTAAATGCACGAATAATTAATTTAACTTGCTCTGCCTCTTTTTCATTTCTTGGTGTAAATTTAAATGAGAATCTAAAGTTACGAAGAGTCGGACCTCCAAATAACAATTCCATATTTGGATTTAATATCTCACCAGTGCTTCGTGCTAAAAGTTGATTGAAGTTGACATTTGCACCAAATTGATTCACTGCTGCTGATGCTAAACCTTTTATAACAATATCCTTTGCTGCCTCTGGAGATCCTACACCACCTTGAACCCTACTTTTAAATACACCAGCTGTGTCACGTAATGCGTCTGCCTGTGCTTTTACTGGTTTTGTAAAATCAATTGATTGCATCGCACCCTCAGCTAGTTCAATACCTGCAGCGGCAAGACCATTTAAGTTTGAACTATCATATCGAACATTGTTTGTATCTTGTAATTGTGCTGGTATTGGTAGTAAGATTGAACCTGCATTTATTATTGGTTTAGTAGACAGACGACTTGCTGATCTTCTTCCAGCTCGGTCTGTTGTAAAACGATTACCAGTCACATAACGATTATCATCACCAGGTGCAGATGCATAACCACTACCTATTGGAACATATTTTTCAATGTCTATCTGTAGATAATCAGTATGTTCAGTTAGCCCTTCGAGAGGATATCTAAGAACACCACCTTGTTTTCTTTGTGCATATCTTCCTAATCTTTTACGATTTTGCTCCCTTATTTGTTTACTTAACTGAGATCCACGAGCAGAAGCTTTATCACTATTTACTTCATTTCCACTACTAGATTTTTTATAAGGTTCTAAAGTTTCTCGATATTCCTGTGATGCGTAGTATAATTCTTGTTCTTTATAATCTTCTCCAAAATTACGTTGTCCTTCGGGTAGTGTTTCAGCTTCATTTACATTATTATCAGCTACCAGTGAATTACTTGTATCTCTATTATCAATAGATGCACTATCGGTTTTTTGATTCTTTTTTTTATTATTTGGTGGCGGTATCAAGGCTGGTAAAGTAAATAAAGCTGCTCCTACTGCTATCGGAATAAATATGGCCATATCTTATTTTTTAACTATTTATACGGTATTTTGCGAATGGTAAAGTATTTAGGTCTTGTAACTCCTCATTTGTGACTTGATAGAGTTGACCAACCACTTCCTGAAAGGTATATGAACGTGATTCACCCCAGTGAAAGTTGACTCCTTTGAATCCCCAATCAAATATATTTGTCACTGCTACTAGTGGGTTCTGATCATAACGACCTGGTGTTTTTGGTTGATATACAAATACATATATCTTGCCAACTTCAGGTATTGATGCTATACTATCACTCAAGACATCCATGATTTCAATCATGATATCGTCAGCATCTTCTGTTCCAAGAAGATTATCTACAAGTGGTGCGATTCGACTCATTTGATTCCTAATTCGTTTTCAGTCATCACCTTGAATTCCCACATACGATCTTTACAAAACTCATCTGCTGCTTTCCATTTTGCTTGGTTCTTAGCGTATTCATACACTTCTCTTAAATAAGTTTTGGTCTGTCTTTTGGGTTTTTTTGGTTTTTGTGTTTGTTTGTGTGGTTTTACTTCTATTAAATATCTTTTGATTCTACCAGTATTTTCTTGGACTTTAATATAAAAGTCAGGGAAATATCTATGAACTTTATTATCAACTGGAGATCTATATGGTAATGCTATCTCTTCACTCCCCCATTCAAGTATTCTTTCATTTTTATCACAATACACCATGAATTTTCTTTCCCAAAGTGACCTATATATTATATTCGTGGGATCACCTTTATACTTTCTAGGAAAGGAAGGATAATATTTTCCTTTATATGACATAAATAGAATTACAATATATACGTATTTAGAGTGCGAGAATCATTAGCTAGAAGTATAACAATGGCAAACGCTAAGGGTCTCTTAGGAGCCTTAGCACAGGACAACCATTATGTTGTTACTTTTTCATCTCTGACACCTGCGGTTGAATTATATTTAAGAAGGTACACTGGAATAAGTAATATCAAAGATTTTCTTTCCAGAAAAGCAGGTATTCTTTGCGATTCAGCATCGTTACCTACAACAGCTTATGCAACTGCCGAGGTCAAAGATAATTTCATGGGTATTCCCCAACAATATGCACACACAAGAATATATACTGATCTTGATTTTTCTTTTTACATTGATGAAGATTATACCCTATTAAAAATGTTTGAGGGTTGGATGGAATATATTTCAAGTGGATCTGATGGGTCAGTCAGTCAATCACACCGTGCATATTACAAGAGAATGAGATATCCAGACACATATAAATGTAATACAATGTATATTAACAAATTTGAGAAAAATTACAAAAGATCAATTAGATATCAATTTGTTAATGTATTCCCAAAGAGCATGGGTGCAATACCCGTTGCATATAAAAGTGCAGACCTTTTAAAGGTTTCTGTATCTTTTAATTTTGATCGCTATATAATAAACGGTTAGAAAACCACTATAAATAATTTTACTGAATTGATAGTTTATCATGCCTTTACCTAAAGTAAATACACCAACATATGAATTGGTGCTGCCCTCAACTGGAAAAAAAGTCAAATATAGACCATTTCTTGTGAGAGAAGAAAAAATTCTCATTATGGCACTTGAAACAGAGGATATCAAACAAATCACTCAAGCAGTTGTTGATATTTTGACTGAATGTATTTTAACAAAGGGTATTAAATTTGAAAATCTTTCAACATTTGATATAGAATACTTATTTTTGAATATACGTGCAAAGTCAGTGGGTGAGACTGTTGAAGTCAATCTTATTTGCCCTGATGATAATAAAACATCCGTCACAGTTGCTATTGACATTGATTCGATTAAAGTAAAGAAAAATCGAAAGCATAAGAACATAGTCAAACTTGATGATAATTTATCTCTTAAATTAAAGTACCCATCACTTGACCAATTCATAGGTAGTAATTTTGAATCAAAGGATGATCAAAGTATATCATCAACTCTTAAAGTTATTACATCATGTATTGATGTCATATACACTGAAGAGGAAAGTTGGGTAGGATCCGACTCTACTGAAAAAGAACTTGAAGAATTTATTGATCAATTGAATACAAAACAATTCCAGTTAATAGAAGAGTTCTTTAATACCATGCCAAAATTGAGTCACCCAGTTAAGGTAAAGAACCCGATTACTGGAGTTGAATCAACTATTGTATTGGAGGGATTAGCTGCTTTTTTCAGCTAGGTATGGCTCACACGAATCTTGAGTCATACTATAAATTAAACTTTGCTTTGATTCAGCATCATAAATATTCATTAACAGAGGTAGAAAATATGATTCCTTGGGAAAAGGATATCTATGTATCACTACTCAAAGAATATATTGAAGAAGAAAACTTAAAGGCACAACAAAGAAAAAATGGATGATAAATCTCCAGCATATGAAAATTTTATGAATAAGATGGCTGCTATGAATAGTGGTCCGAAAATTAAAGTCACTTCAATGAAAATTGGTGGGTTAGAGAAGAGAGTCGCTAATAATGAGAAAAAGATAACCAAAATAAAAAACATATTTAAAGCACAAAAAATTGATATAGGAGATAAAATATCACCTAAAGATAGTCCTATCAATGTTACACTTGAAGAAACAAATGAGATATTAAAAGACGTTAGTGAAATATTAACAACTGACTATCTAAGAAGACAAGAGGAAGAGGAACAAGAAATAAAGAAGATGAGAGATCTTCTTAGGAAAAAAAGACAAAAAGATAGTGAGGATGAATTAGAATCAGCAAAAAAATCAAATAAAAAAGTTGGTGGATTTATATCTAAAACAAGTGGTAAACTTGTAAAACCCTTTACTGATATTTTTGGTAGGATTGGTAATTTCTTAACTTTGATTGGTATCGGTGGTTTAGTCAATACTGCATTTTCTTTCTTTGCAGATAAAGAAAATCGTATGAAATTTGATGGTGCATTTACATGGTTGACTGAAAATTGGAAATTAGTTCTTGGTGGTATCGCTGCTATAGCTGGTGCAGGTGTGATCGTAAGTTTGATTGGAGCATTTGCAGGTATCGGAACCTTATTTGGTATTCTTTTAAATCCATATGTCCTACTAGGTCTTGGATTAACTGCAGCATTTATTCATGGATTTACGGGAAAAACAGGAGCAGAAAGAGTAAACGAAGTCCTGCAAAATCAATATGGTGGTGATCGAAAAGCAATGATAGCTGACTTGGAAAAGATTATGAATATGAGTGATAAGGAATTACAAGAATTATATGGTGATAAACTTGCTGGTTTCAAGGGTATTAGAAAAGAAGTGGCAGAGCAAATTTATTTCCTAAAAACTGGACAACAGATGAGTTATGGTTTTAATGTTTTTAAGAATGCGAAACAAATTGCAAAAGAAGCTGAATATAATGAAGATTTAGATTTTAGTACTTTTAAAGACTCTCGTATAGGTGACACACCAATCTTTAATATGTTTGATAGAGAAGGTAGTAATGTGAAAACCATAAGTAATGGTGAAGATTTAAGTATGAATAATAATTTAAATGTTGATTTTGTAGAATTACCTCCAATTGATATGAGAAAAGTAAATAATGATATTGATACAAACAATAGTGCAACCACTGTTATTGATGGTAATTCAATCAATCCACTAAATGAATATATGAGTGATGTTCCAGTGGCTTTAGGTTTTAGTGACATCTGATGATTGAGCAGGTAGAACAATTAAAATTAAATGCAAAGAACATAAAAAGTTCTCTGGTATCTTCAAACGCCAAAATGAAGAAATTAAGATTGAAAAGATCAAAATTATTGTTAGACGACACAAGAAGAGATAAAATAAGTAAGAAAGAAAAGAAAATTGAATCAACTTCAGGAAATTTTGGTAGGTCATTAAAAAATATTGGAAAAAATATAGTGTCAAAACCTCTTGATATAATGTCGAAGGTAACTTCACTTGCATCACTCTTATTATTAGGTGTAGCAATTAATAATATGGAGGTTCTTGTAGAAAAAGTAAAAGAGATATTTGATAAAATTGTTCCACCTATAAAAGGTTTTTATGAGGGAGTTGTGAACATATACAAGGGAGCAAGAGATTTTATAAAAACTATAAATGAAAACCCGATGGTTGAGGGTATCAAAGATTTATTGGGTGGTAAACAATTAAATCTTTTAAAAGATGAAGCAAAAAAATTAGAAGAACAAGGTAAACAATTTAATGACGAAGCAAAAGCATGGGAAATGGGTGGAATGGCAAACAGTTCAAATCTTGTGATTAGAGGTTTAGCTAGGATGCCAGAGAGTAATTTAAGAGATATAACATTAGAAGAAAAATTAAATAAAGACATGCAATTATTACCAAATACAAAAGCAACTAACGCATTTAAAACAATGATTCTTGATTCAAATGGATTAGTTGAGTTAAGAGATTTAACAGCAGGAGATGACGGAAGTTACATGATTAACATACCTGGTGCATCTAACGAGAAAACACGAGAGTGGATGAATAATAATGCAGAAAGTTATGGTTTTAGAAAATTAAATGATAATCAATATAAATTTGTTGGTTCACAAGTTTCTTTAAGTTCTAATAAAACAAATAATATAGGACAATTACCAGCAGGTTCTGGTAATGGTGAAAATATATTAGCAGTTAGACAGGTGGTGATAACATAATGTCAGCAGCTGGAGCATCACAATATAATCAATTGCAGGTATCAAAACCTAGAAGAGGTATTGTAGTTGATACGAAAGGAAAGATTATTGGGTTTGATTTTTATGAAAGTTTATTTTCCCCAACGGTAACTGCAACTATGACTCAGTATGATACTGGTGGAACTGTTGCAAGTGAAGATAGTGGATTAAGAGGCACGTTGAAAGATGCATTGCCAATTGAAGGATTTGAAGAAGTTGGATTTGAAATAGCAACAAGATATGGCATTTTGGATTTTATGAAAAAACCAATGATTATCACAGGCACACCCACTACAATTGATGAACCACAGAGACAAGTTATATTAATAAATATGGTATCTAAATATTCACTTATAAATTCAAAAAAAGTGAGTGGTAGAGTTTATCCACAAGCACCCATAAGTGATATAGTGACAAAAATTTTATCAGATCCGAGTGGATTAAATATTCCTAAAAATCAACAATTTATTCATAAAACAAGGAATGATGATAAAGTTAGTTGCAATCACGAAGCTCCTCTTGAAGTTATAATTGGATTATGTAAAAAATCAATTCCTCTTGGAAAAGATAGTTCAGATCCAGCACCAGGTTATTTTTTATTTGAAACTAAGTCTGGATTCCATTTTAAATCTATTGATGTGTTAATACAGGAGGGAAAAGAAAATTTAAAAAATGATTCCTATAGAAAAACACATACATATGGATATTTTCCAACAGGAAGTAAAGATTTAAAATCAGAGGGAAATGATTTTCAAGTTCTTTCAATACCAGATGTGCAAAGAGATCAAAATATATTGAAATCTGTAAGAAGAGGTGAGTATAACGTGCGAATATGCACCTTGAATACACTAACACACCAATACGATGAAAGAATAGTAAACTTATTATCTGGATCTAATTTAGGTAAAAAGCAAGAAAAGCAAAAAGATAGAGATTTTCACAAAACATATTCCTATCTTTTAAATCCTGGTGCAGATGCAAAAGATGTTAGTTTAAATGTGTTGAATAGTCCAGACTTGTATGAACCAAGAGCAATGATGAGATATTCATTACTTCAGGCTCAATTAGTAAAAATTACTGTTCCTTGTAATATGGAACTTGAAGCAGGTGATGTTATTCAACTTGATTTGGGTAACATTACTGATGATGATAAATTAATTGAAGTTTATAATTTACATCGAAGTGGAGCTTATCTTATCATACATTTGTGTCATCATTTTGATAGTGATAATTCATACACATACCTTACATTATGTAGAGACACTTACGGAAAAAGGACAAGCATAAGATGAGTTCACCACTAAGTTCAAGACCATTTTTAAATTCAAGTAACAAAGATCAGTATGGAAAAAATCCTTTACAGTCTTGGGTAGGGAAAGTTGTGTCATACGATTCTCAGAAAGAGCAGATTGAAAATGGGTGGGGTTGGAGATATAAGGTTAGAATTTTAGGAGATAATTCAAACAATGATCAGGTAGATGATGAAGAGTTAAGTTATGCTATATGTTTGTTACCAACAACAGCAGGGTCTGGAGCTGCATATAAATTAAGATCAGTTAGAGTAAGTCAAGGTGATATGGTCTATGGTGTATATGGAGGTGATGGTCCTCGAATTATACTTGGAGTTTTTCCAAGGACAAGAGATAGTTTTGCGAGACAGAGCACAGGAAAATTTGGTACGTTGTCTGGATTTTATGGTGGGTTAAAAAATACTGCCATAATAAGTGGTGAATTTAACGAACAATTAGGACCTACTACACCAAATACAAGTGCGATTAATGTTAATAAATCAAATCGTACGGAGGCAGATCCCCTCCCAGAAAATTTTGGTATTGCTACAAAAAAAACATCTGAAGAGCAACCTTGGAATGGACCTGGTAATTCAATAGCAGTTTCACAAATAAAATATATTATTAGGAATGCTGAGTTTACAGAAGAAAAAATAGATGCAGTGAATCAAGGAGTTACACAAGGTTTGATAGATAAAGATGTTGCTAAAAAAATGATATTGTTTCTACAAAATAAAAACAAACAATCAAATGAGGAGGCAATAAGAATTGGATTTCCTCCCCCTCCTGAAAATACAGACTAAATAAACATATCAAGGTGTAAATATGACTGATTCTGTTCTTTTAGCAGTCCCAAGAAAGTGTTCTACAACAACTAAGTCAGAGATAACAAATGCATTAAATAATTTTTTTAATAATGTCTCTGGTGGGTTAGGTGGTGCTCTTTCAGTGATAGATCAAATTGAAAGCACTGCGAGTAAACTTACAGACATAGTTGGTGGAATTACAACAAATTTAAGCACTTTACTTGAAGATCGACTAGGTAGTTTTATATCTTCAGCTATGGATGGTGTTAAAACATTTTTCCTTGCAAAAATGGGACCTCTTGCTGCACTCGCACAATTCAATGCTTTTTCACTTAGTGCGTTAAATCCCGTCAATGCTTTATTCGGTGCCTTTGGATGTCTTGGGTCTACAGTAAAAAAGGCATTAAATAGTACGATAAAAAATATGCTATCAAATGCGATAAAAAAAGGAATCGTTAATCCCATAGCATGTGCAGTAGACCAGTTTATCGGAAACATCACTTCCAAGATAACAAGTGTGATGGACTCAATTATAGGTCCTTTTTTAAATCCTATCAATAATTTGTTTAGTATCATAGGTAGAGGTTTTGGCACAGTTAAAAATTTTCTTGGTGGTGGTATTGATTTGATATCAAAAATACAAGGTCTAATTAATTGTAAAGATGACAATTTTAATTCAGTATGTCCACCTCAGAATGAGTATAAGTTAAATTCCTCATCGTCAAAACCACCAGGTGATGCAGCAACACAAAACGCATTCACCAGAGGTTTAGAACAAGCAAATAAATGGTTAGAAGATAAAGCAGACGACATTGATACATATGGTTTATTCGGTAATAATAAAGATGCAGATGGTAATCCAATTGATATTAATTATGATTCAGGGGAGTGTGATGGTGGAAATGTATTAGATTGTGGTCTACCTAGACTTGAACTTTTTGGTGGAGATGGTGAAGGTGCTGCAGGAGAATTAATTTTAGGTAATTTTATTGAAGAAGTTGTATCAGAGGTTGACGAATTGGGTGATCCTAATCTTGAAGACACAATTCCATTAGTCAAAAGAACTGCTAGTATTATAGGAGTAGACATAACATATCCTGGTGAGGGTTATACTAAGGAACCAATAGTATCATTTGTTGATAATTGTGATCAAGGTTATGGTGCATATGGTAGAGCAGTTGTGGATAAGGATCCAAATTCACCAACTTATGGTCAATTAACTGATATTATTATCATATCAGAAGGTAAAAACTATCCAGCAGGTGAGGTTGATGGATCATTTGTAGATAAAGTTCTTGTAGAGTTTGGTGGTCAAGGTTATAAATTAGAAGATAAAATAAAAGACTTTGAGATATGTGGGGTAGATGAGAACGGTGCGATTACAAAAATATGTACAAATAACTTAGAGTATAAAAATACTCCTGTTATGAATATTGAAACGGAAACAGGTAGGGGTGCAATCTTAACACCAGTAATGACAAGAAGAAGAAGGTCTAGTGAACCTATAACTGTTATTGATTGTATTACTCCAAAAGGTAATATTGTAGGATATGTCAATGGAAAAGAATATAATGGTCCTTT
>MDTE01139660.1_pt1 | contig 10592 bp, 11 predicted proteins | sample 811231 | NCBI WGS metagenome assembly MDTE01 (sample SAMN05326651, study PRJNA326480) | marine metagenome | isolation source: seawater | place: Indian Ocean: Red Sea | collected 2010 | reverse complement strand
GGAGGACACCAACTTGATTCCGTGCCGTCAATCGAAGAAGCCCTCGAGAGGATGAAACACGACCCGTCGATCTGATCTTGTTGGCCGCCTCTCCCCACACCGAAGGCGCCCAGCAATTGATCGATTCGCTGGCGGCCAACACGAAGTGGCGCAGCGTTCCGGTGATTATCGTCGCCCCCTTGGAACAAATCGATCTCGCCACCCGATCCATCAAGGCGGGCGCCGATGGTTTTCTTTCCATCCCGTTCCATCGAGAACAAACACTGCGCTTAATCAATCGCCAGCTCACTGAAAAGAGGCTTCGCGATCGCACCGCGGCCTTAACCGGGCGGATTCTGGTCGTGGATGACGACGAAAACAATCGCGACGTCTTGTCCAAGCGGTTGAAGCGCTCCGGCCATGAGGTCACCACAACCACCTCCGCAGAAACGGCGATCAGCCTCCTCTTGGAAAGGGAATTCGACCTCCTGCTCCTAGATATGATCATGGCCGGGATGAATGGGGACGAGGCCCTGGCGCAAATCAAGTCGGACAAACGGCTCCAGAATCTGCCGGTGATCATGATCTCCGGCCTGGACCAAATGGATGACATTGTCCGGTGTATCGAGATGGGCGCGGAGGACTATCTCCCGAAGCCGTTCGACGCCACCCTCCTCAAGGCACGAATCCATGCGGCCCTCGAAAAGAAACGGTTGCGGGATCAGGAAGCCATTCACCTTGAGGAAATCGAGATCGAGAAAGCCAGATCGGAAAACTTGTTACTCAATATTCTTCCAGTTCCCATCGCCAATCGGCTTAAGGAGGGCGAACAAGTCATCGCGGATCATTTCCCATCCGTCTCTGTGCTGTTCTCGGACCTGGTTGGCTTTACCCAGTTTTCCACACAGATACCTCCTCAGGAGTTGGTCATCCTGCTGAACCGGATTTTCACTGAATTCGACGAGGCGGCGGCGACCTTGGGTATTGAAAAAATCAAGACCATCGGGGATGCCTACATGGCCGCGGCTGGACTACCAAGACCAAGCGACCATCATGCCCGGTCGGCCGTGCTTCTTGGCAAGGCAATGCTCAGATGCTTGGCCACATTGCGAGATGAAACTGGCCTCAACCTCGCGATCAGAGTGGGAATCCATAGTGGACCGGCCACCGCCGGAATCATCGGCAAGAACAAGTTCATTTACGACCTCTGGGGCGACACAGTCAACGTGGCCAGCCGAATGGAATCTCACGGTGAACCGGGGTGGATCCAAATCACGGATACCACCGCAGCCCTTTTGGGTCAGGCCTTTCAATTGAAGGAACGCGGCCCATTACCGGTCAAGGGGAAGGGCATGATAAAAACCTTTCTCATTGATGAGTCCTGACGACTCCCATCCAACGGACACGGACATCGCTCAAGGAAAGCGCCTGAACGACCAGTCCCCGGTCCTGCAGGCGGCCCCGATGTCATACTTTCGTCATCTCTCTTCTCCACGCTTTACACTAGGCAGACTCCCTACTACTTTCAATGGCCAGAAGGGTCGCCGTTTTGGTGAGTTGGCGTCCCGGGCTCAAGTCCTGTCGGACTTTGACCGATGCCTTTAATATCCGGTTTCATCAGATGTCCAATTTCGAATCAGCGTATTGCCAACAATTTCGGGTTTCACCCGAAGAGTTCACCCGTTCCCTCTTCCTTTATTGCTGTCGTTCGTCAACAAGGATTCTGGCCCGCATCCTTCTCGCCTTTTCTCCAAAGACGTTTGCCGCGGATTTAAGGGAGCTCGACCAACTGCGTGAGGTTCACAACAGCCGCGAATTTGGTGACCGGCTCGTCGCGCTGGAAAAATTCCACCGATATGGCCTCCCCAATTGGCGGGAACGGCTAGGAATTCGATTTTCAGTCGCCAAGCTCGGGCAGCTCGCCCCTCTGATTCATCGCCGATCTTACTAGCTCTGGCCCCGGAGCTTTCCCTTCAGGAAACGGCAGTGATTGCAGCAACAAGGTTACGGTTGCGCGTCTGCGTGGCGTCAATATACTGGCGCCATCGTTGAGAGATGACAGACCGCCAACTCATCGCTGACTTCCGAAAAAAACCCTCCTTCGATACGCTCAAGACGGTCGTGAGGGCCTACCACCCCTTGGTCAAGACTGTCGTCGAAGTCCAGACCTCAGATCCCGCTGAGGTTCGAGATATCGTCCGCATTGTGTTCCGTTGTCTGGCAAAACGGATGCGCCGCCTCTCCAAAAACACCTCTCTTCCAGCGTGGCTCGTTCGAACGGCAAGCTTCGCGGGCCACCGGTGGTCGCAAGATCGTCAAACAGAACCGGGCCAAGCATCGAGTCAGGCCAATCCCGCAGGAATCTGCCTCCAAGCCCTCAACCGGCTTCCGGTTCGTGATGCGGAAGTCCTGGTGGCCAACGTCCTTCATGGATATCAACCCTCGAAAGCCGCCGCGCGGCTCGGAACCTCCATCCAACGGTTCGAGAAAAGACTCAAGAAGGGACAACGGAAACTTTACAAGCACACCCGGAAGCTCGGACTTCCACAGGGACTTCAAGAAGAACCGCTCTCTCTGGGTTTTCTTGACGCGACTTCATCCGAGGTCGAAGCCACCGATCTCGATGACTTGGTCACAGACTCGCTGCAACCCTCGCCCCCCTCAAGGGTTGAGACGCTCACGCTCCGAAGCTGGACCTGGCTCCGTTGGAAGCGCCGATTCAAATTCCTGGGTGCTGCGGCTGGGGTGAGTGTGATGCTCCTCGTCTCCTTGGGCCTCTTCATCGCCTGGGCATGGCAAACCGGACACCTGATGTCATGGCTCATCCCCATGGGCGCCAAACGTACTCTCGCCGAGGCCCCGGAATTGGGCCTTCCACCACGCCATTGGTCAGAGGCAGGACTCCAGCTAGCCGACATGAGCGAGCGCGCCGATCTCTTCGGTCCTACGAATATCTGGCGAGCGGATTTCAACTTCACCGCCAAGCAATGGGCCGGCATCACGCCGAGCAAGATCCAACCCGCCAACCTCTTCCGCCAGGACGGCACCATCCTGCTGCGAAACCCGAACGCAAAACGAAGCGGCCTGGCGGGGGTTCTAGGCATCGAATTCAATTGGACCCAGGCCAATCTCCAGTTCGGAGGCCAATCCTTCACCAACATTGCCGCCCGATACCGCGGTAATGGCACCTATGTCAGTTCTCTCTATGGGAAGAAGCAATCAATCAAGATTGACCTCAACAAGTCTCATCCGGGGCAAAAAATATTTGGCATCGATAAACTCAACTTCAACAACCTGGTCGAGGACGCCACCTTCATGCACGATGCGCTGGGATACGCTCTCTTTCGCGCGGCGGGAGTGGCTGCCCCCCGCACGGCCTATGTCTGGATGACGATTCAAATCGAAGGTCAAGCGAAGTCCGATCCGAGGGGGTTTTACCTGATGCTCGAGAATATCGATGCTCGATTCGCCAAAGATCGATTCGGAACCAGCAAGACGCCTGTCTTCAAACCGGTCACACCGGATCTCTTTCTCTACCTGGGAGAGGACTGGGCCCCCTATGCGCCCATTTATGACCTGAAAACCGAGGCCACCGAACGCCAAAAACAGCAAGTGATCCAATTCGCCAAGTGCCTCACCCAGGACGACGATGAAACCTTCGCCCGACGAGTCGAGGACTTTCTCGACCTGGATCAGTTCTCGCGCTACCTCGCCTCAATCGTTTTGATCGCGTCCTATGATGGCTTTCTCTCCAACGGTCAGAATTTCTATATGTACCTCGACCCCCAAAGCAATCGGTTCGGGTTTATTCCATGGGACCTCGACCATGGATGGGGGGACTTTCCCTTCGTCGGCACGGCCTCCGACCGGGATCAAGCCAGCATCTGGAGACCCTGGGCGGGAAAGCACCGTCTCTTGGAACGAGTCATGAAGGTCGAACGCTTTCGGGAACTCTATCGTCAGCAATTGGACGAACTTTTGAAAAGGGAGTTTAACCCGGATCGGCTCGAACCCATCGTCAATGGCATCGCTGCCGTCATTGAACAACCAATTGAGTATGACAACTCCTTCCGCCATCAGCGATTCAAAGTGGCCGTCGGCGATGACTGGGGAGACCCTCCCCCCAACGTGGATGCGGCGCTTCGTCCGGTCAACGCGATCAAACGGTTCATCGCGGCTCGGTCCACCTCGGTTCGAGACCAATTGAACGGCACAAGCGAAGGCGTCGTGCTTCAGCCCATGACGGGACCCCAAGAGAGGTGAATCAAGCCCCCCAAAACGGGGAATCTCATCTCACCAGGTGGTGGCTCCGATTTAATTGAGCCCAAGAGCCCAAACCCGTTTTCCACTCTCGCAAGCCAATCATCACCGATCAAACCCTTCACGAACGGGCTGCCTCGCCCGCCGCCATTCCGATGGGCATTGGCGAGGCTTGCAATCGTCTTTAATTGGCATCCCTTGTTGGTTCCCGAGGCTTTACGGGCTGGAAGGACGGATGCGTCCAACATGGATGCCAGCCCTTACCCTGCCGATGTCCAACCCACTCTGGCATGATCGGTCCCGAACAAAAGAAAAGGACGAAGATGATAAAGAAAATCGAACCGGAGACGGAACTCCATATCAGTGGGGTGGAAGTGTATGACCTCACCCTCCGAACCCTTGTTTATACGGCGCATGACGAAGTCGTGGCCTATGCGCTGGACACCGACCTCATGGCCACCGGCAGCGACGAAGATCAAGCGATGGCGTCGCTTCGGCAGACCGTCCGGATGTTTCTCGAAGACGCAGCCATGCGGGGAGAACCGCAGGACCTCATGAACCGACGCGCACACCCAAGTTTCTTCGAGCACTGGGCCTCCCCCCCCTTCGGCGTTGAGGCCGGTTCCCTGGTGATGACCATCCGGCTCCGGCGGCGGCCCGGGGTTGCTTTTGCCCCGCCCAAAGCCCTTCTGTGTGCTTAGACTCCGATCCCACCCCTCTCGAGGCGGATGGTTGGCATTCCATATGGCCGCTAAGCCGAGGCCTTGATTTCGAGCTTGAGCACCACCTCATCTCGGATCAGGTCGTCGACTTTCCCTTTGAAGGCGACTCCGAAGTCAAAGCGCTTGATGAAAAACTCCGCCCTCAGGGTGACGCCGGAGTCGGACACACTGACCTCGGCATCGAAGCTGATGCTCTTGGTGACCCCTCTCAAGGTCATGTCTCCGGTCACTTTGTGCCCATCGCCGGAGGGTTCCACCCCCGTGACAACGAATCGGGAGGTCGGATAATTGGGCACATCGAAAAAATCCGCATTCTTCAGGTGATTAGTCAACCGGTCGCCACTTTCGGTCCAGGTGGACTCCATGTCGATGACGATTTCGCTGGGGGAAACGATCTGGTCGTCTTTCACCGCAATCGTTCCGGTGAACTCCCTGAATCCTCCGTTCTGGCTTCCGGTCACCTTCGAACCCGTAAAATGGACCGTTGACTCCGAGCTCACCTGATAAACCTTGGCGCCCGTCGTCTCCGGCGCTCCCGGGCCCGACGGCTCGGCCACATTGGCCTCTTGGACGCCGTCGGCGGGATTGCCGCACCCGGTCGATACAAGCGCAGCCAGGGCTAAAATGACTCCCGTGTGAGCGATCTGGGTCAAACTCGATTGCCTCATGTCGATAGTTCTCCCCTCTCCAATCGATTCCGTCCAGACTAGAATTTGCTTCCCATGCCGATGATGGCCGAAATCACCCCATTCAAAAAAACTTGATTTCATGGAGGCCCAGCCCGATCCTTAAGCCTACTCCATAACCTTTTTCAAACGCGCTATGAACCGTCGGCTCTTTCAACATTGGTCACTGCGGCGCCAAAACCGCCACTCGCTCGCCGCATTCACGCTCATTGAGCTCCTGGTTGTGATCGCCATCATTGCGATCCTGGCAGGGATGCTTCTTCCCGCCTTGAGTAAAGCCAAGGAAAAAGGGCAGAGAACAGCTTGTCTCAACAACCTTAAGCAGACCCTGCTCGCCACCCATATGTATGTCCTCGATAATGAGGATCACCTCCCCTATTCCTCTTGGAGTTCGGGCACCTATGACCAGCCCAATTGGTGCTATACCCGACGGCGGGGCCGCAGACCGGAGCACGTCGTGGAGGAAGGCACCCTCTGGAAATACATGGGTGTTCCCAAGATTTTCTTCTGTCCGCTTGATCGAACCAACACGCCCCTCTTCCGTCAACGGGAGATGAAGGTAAGCAGCTACGTCATGAACGGAGCGGTGACGGCCTACGGCACGAGTCCAAACGGAGTGCAATGGAGCTCCTTCAAGATGGATCAATTCCAGGCCGATTCCATGATTTACTGGGAGGCCGATGAGCGGAAACCATCCAATTACGACAACGTGGCCAGCCGCCCCAACGAAGGGGTCACCGAGCGGCACAATCTGGGAGTGAATCTCGGGATGTTCGGCGGTCACGTTGAATACTGGAAGTTCAAGGCCTACTACGAAGAAGCCGGGATCGGAGGGTTTCGCGGGCAGCGGCCTGGGCGTTTCTGGTGCAATCCGGCCTCTCGGACGGGTGAATAACAGCCCCGATCATCCCAATCCTTCATATCAAAAAAACATGATGACTCGTTTTCTTGCCACCACGCTGGGTGCCGTCGTTCTCTCGGGGATCCTGATGGGATGCGGAGCCAGTGACGATGGAAGCATTCGTCAATCCACCAGTAGCGAGGGCGCCGCGGACCACCTCGCTGATGCGTTCGCCAATGCGGACAGCGAATCGAAGAAAAACGCCGGAATCGCATCCGAGGCCATTCGCAAGGGCCAGTTTCAAAAGGCCCTCTACGCGATCGAGACCATCAAGAAGAAACCCGATGTCGACTTTGACCAGGGTGTGGCCATTAACGATTCGTTGGTCAATCTCGAACGAGAGCTGATTTATCGGGCCGAGGACGGAGATAAGAAAGCCATTGCCGCCTATGAGCTGCTGAAGCGAATCAATCGGAATTGATCCGCCCGCGATTCACATTGCTTCCTCAAGGGAATCCTGATCGTTCTCGGATTCCCTTGATTTTTTTTTGTCCCCTGACGACCATGTCCTTATGAACGTTCGCACCACCCTGACGACCATCCTCTCGGCCCTTCTCCTTTCGGTGGGAGCCTTGGCAGATCACCATAACGAGAAACCAAAAATCGGTTACACCGACACCCCTTTCATTCCAGGACTCAAATGGCGGGTTCACGACGGCACCCGGCCCCAACCCCGGGTGGTGACCCCCGGCACAACCTTCTCCCATTCGGCACCCGCTCCAGGCGATGCCACCATCCTTTTTGACGGACATAGTCTCGAGAACTTCGAGTCCGCCAACGGCCAACCGGCGGGATGGAAGGTCGAGAACGGTTACACTGAGGTCGTTCCGGGATCCGGCACGATCCGAACCAAGGAACATTTTGGTGATTTCCAGCTTCACCTTGAGTTCGCCACCCCCTACAAGGTGGAGGGTTCCTCACAGGGACGCGGCAACAGCGGCGTCATCATGTTCAACCGTTACGAGGTTCAGGTGCTGGATTCGTTCAACAATCCAACCTATCCGGACGGGCAAGCCGGAGCGCTCTATGGCCAGCAATCCCCCAAGGTCAATGCCAGCCTGCCACCCGGAGCCTGGCAATCTTATGATATCATTTTCGAAACCGCTCGCTGGGATGGCGAAACCCTCGTCAAAAAGGCCTGCGTGACGGTCATCCACAACGGCGTCGTGCTTCATCACAAAAAAGAATTTTCCGGGGAAACCCTCCATCGACGGGTGGGCACCTACGACAACCCCCATCCCCCTCATGGTCCGATCTACCTTCAAGACCACAGCAATCCGATGCGGTTTCGAAACATCTGGATCCGGGCTCTTGGACAATACGATCAGTAGGCGTCCCGAAGCCGCTTGAACGACTCAATTACCGGCGCCTGGCCGGGCCCCGTCTCTTCCCCTCCGCCCATCCCGGATCCGTGACGGGCGTGATCCGTAGGGCAGTCATGAAGGGTTTCTATACCATCGGAGGCACGCTCCACCCCGATTCGCCCGCCTACGTCGAGCGATCATCGGATCGGGAACTTCAGCAGGTCCTGAAGAGCGGCGAGTTTGCCTATGTGCTCACTTCCCGCCAGATGGGAAAGTCGTCGCTGATGGTTCGAACCAAGGAAGTGCTTTCGGAGGGATGTCGAGTGGTCGTTCTCGATTTCACCGCCATCGGGCAAAACGTCAGCCCCGAACAATGGTACGACGGCCTGCTTCTCGGGGTGGGCCGGCAGCTGGATCTGGAGGATGAACTGGAGGACTTCTGGATGGACAACCAGCGTCTGAGTCCCGTACAGCGCTGGTTTGCGGCCCTTCGCGAGATCGCCCTTGCTCGCATCGAAGCGCCCTTGGTGATTTTTTGCGACGAAATCGATATCGTCAAAAGCCTGCCTTTTCGAACGGACGAGTTTTTTGCGGCCATTCGTGAATGTTATAATCGGCGGATTCACGATGAGGCGCTCACCCGCCTCAACTTCTGCCTCCTCGGGGTCGCCACTCCCGCACAACTCATCAGCGATCCCAACACCACTCCGTTCAATGTCGGCACACGGGTGCCGCTTCTTGATTTCACTTCGCAAGAAGCCCAACCGCTGGCGAATGGTCTAGCCTCCCCCTCTCTGACCGGAGTCGATTCCCGGAATCTTCTCGAACGGATCCTTTTCTGGACGCACGGCCACCCCTACCTCACTAAAAAACTGTGTCGGCGTGTCGCCGAGAGCCTCAGCACCTCAAATGGCCGCATCGCCGATGGGAACGCGCTTGTTGACCGGTTGTGTGACGAGACCTTTCTCGCCTCCCGAGCCCGCGAGCAAGATGACAATCTCCTTTTTGTGCGGGATATGATGATCCGCAACACTCGTGATCTTGGATCGCTCCTTGAACGCTATTCCCAGGTGCTCCACGGCGATGAGATGCTCGACGACGAAACCGATGGGATCTGCAATCACCTGATCCTCGCAGGGATCGTCCGGCTCGAAGCACAGAAACTGGTGGTTCGCAACCGGATCTACTCCCACGTGTTCGATGACCAGTGGATTGCCAAGATGAAACCCACGGCGGAGATCGAGCTCCCGGATGGGAAACGGTTCCGAATCAAACACGCCTGCACGATTGGCCGGACGGAGAATAACGATATCGCCCTTCCCAATCCACGCGTCTCTCGTCGACATGCGGTGATTCAAAGCCAATCGACCAATCAACTTTGGCTGACCGATCTTCGAAGCCGAAACGGCGTCTTCGTCAACGGAAGGCGCATTTCTCAGCCCACCCTTCTCCGCCATCGGGACCGGATCAGCATCGGCCCATTACAGCTGACCTTCATTCAACCCAATGCGCCGCGACTTGACGGGGGCTCGCAAACAACGATGGACCGGACCGTGATCGGCTGAACCGCTTGTGGCAAATCCCCGGCGACGCCGGCTTCAATCCGGCTTCAATCAGGCTTTGGTTCGAGCGCCTCGATGACAAAGGCGCACATTGTCCGATAGGCCGCACTCACCTCCCTTTCATCAGCCCCCCCGAACCCATGCTCGCCGTTCTCCAGGGAAATCAGTCGTTGCGGCACACCGTATTGTCGCAGGGCCTGCGCCATCAACAACGACTGCTCGTGAGGCACGTTGGAATCTTCGGTCCCGTGAATGAGTAGGATGGGCGGGTATTCGACCGACACATGACGGTGGGGCTCGAAGGCTACGATTCTAGATCGAAAATTGGCCTCGCCGAAACCACTCTCACGCGCTGGGGCCACGTTCCTGTCTGTCGAGCGTGAAGGTAAATGAGTCCCCCGTTCCCCCGTCGTTTTCGCGCGTCGGAAACCACCGTTCCACCGGATTGTGCGGCCGCTGACTTGGCGTCCATTTCGATTCGATGGTGCCGAGGATGGGGACTGGGTTTCATACACCAATCCCCGGTGAGATCACCATAACCGTAAAACGCGACCAATGCCTTGGGCCAGGGTTGCACACAATAGCCCGTCGTCAAAGGCAAGTAGCCCCCCGCGGAGCCACCGATGAACGCGATGCGCTTTGGATTCACGTGGAATTGCCCTGCGCCTTCTTTTTCGATCCACTGGAAGGCCGCTTCCAAATCACTGATGATTTCAGGCAGTTCTGTCTCTGGCGCAAGTCGATAATCGATCGACAGCAGGGCATAGCCACGTTGAGCCGCCAACTTTTTGACTTCACGGTGGACTTGCTCCCGATGTCCCATCATCAAAGCTCCTCCGTGAATCCAAACGACAACCGGGCAACGCCGATCGTCCGGAGTTCGGTAAAGGTCGGCCTTGATCTCATGGGAAGCCAGCCTGCGGTAGGTCACCGTTGCCTGAATTGGATCTGGAAATGTCGCCGAGAATTCTTCCGCCTGGCTCACTCCCACCGCATTCACCAGGCTCAAGATCAAAACAAAACGTCTCAATCAGACCAATGCCTGTTTTCTTTTCGACGACCGGTGAACGCGCCCCCCCGGGAGACACAACCCGTTTCACTCGAAAGAACAGCCAGTTTGAGGGCTCGGGCGGGGACTTTTCCATTGAGATTCTCTTCTCTGCGCCACAGACTCCCAT
>MDTE01110097.1_pt1 | contig 10593 bp, 8 predicted proteins | sample 811231 | NCBI WGS metagenome assembly MDTE01 (sample SAMN05326651, study PRJNA326480) | marine metagenome | isolation source: seawater | place: Indian Ocean: Red Sea | collected 2010 | reverse complement strand
GCTTCCTTTTCCTAGCCATTCAATCTACTCCTTCTTCGACCTTCCACGGCCAGTCCTTCTTGGTGCGATGTTTCCGACCTTCTTCCCCGGGGGGGCGTGTCTGCTAACTGAGTTTGGACCATGGACAGCCTGGTGGTTACCCCCTCCGTGGGGGTGGTCCACCGGATTCATCGCTACTCCACTAACTGTTGGGTACAGTTTTCCTCGTGCCTTGGCCCTGTGGTGGGCAGCGCCTGCCTTGAGGAGGGGTTTCTCGGTCCTTCCGTGACCTCCCAGAACTCCGATTGTAGCTCTGCATTTTGCAGACAGGTCCTTCGAGCGCCCACTAGGTAGTTGGATTCGGACGTATTCCCCCATTCTGGTGTCGATCATTGCTGAGTTGCCTCCGGAACGAGCTATCTTCCCTCCGTCCCCGGGCCTCATCTCAACGTTGCAAATCTGGGTGCCCTCGGGAATCTGATCTAGAGTGGTGACGTTTCCAGGCCTCAGGGCTACCTTGTCCCCGAAAGCTACGGTTTGCCCCACAGAAACACCCTCGGGAGCAGCGAGATGGGCTATTTCTCCTCCCTCAAATTTGACTTTGGCCAGAGGTGCTGTGTGGGCTGCGCTGTGGACCAGGTCTACCACCTCTGCTATTTCTCCACTAACCCTTGGCAAGCGGTTTGCTGCGGGGAACCTGTGGCTGGAGACTCTGTTCTTGGGACTAGATCCTCTTCTCTGTGAACGTGTCCTCTTACCCATATTTTCACCTCAGAACGCTCCTAGCTTGAGCGCAGCCTCCTCTGCATCATATCCGTCTTGTAGTCTAATACTAGCATGCTTTCCTGTCTTGTTTATCCTGACGTTGACCTTGGAGACTTTGACTCCCAAGAGTGTTTCTATTGCTCTCTTTATGTCCTTCTTTGTTGCCTCCCTCCTGACAATGAACTCGATTCTGTTGTTGTTCTCGAGATGCCCTCCCTCGGGATCAGAAATTCTCCTTGCTTCGAGAGTTTTCTCAGTTATCCAAGGCATTATAATGACGTCGTAAGGGTCCATTTGAATCACTCCAGTGCCTCTATGGCTGACTTGGTCCAGATCGTGAGCCTTCCTAGATCCCCGCCGGGTGCTAGGTCCTCTGCACAGAGATCCTTTGCAGTAACGACGTCGACTCCTGGCAAATTTCTAGCTGCCTTGTCTAGGCCACCCTTCTGGGCCACGACTAGTAAAACGCTCTTAGGAGTCCTGTACTTCCTGCCCCTCATAGTCCCCTTGCCGGCCCTGATTGACCTTCCACTCTTCGAGCGATCGAGATCGGCCGAGAGGCCTAGGCCGTCCATCATGGCCACAAACTTTCGTGTTGAGTACTGAAGGGGGATTGCCTCGATATCGTATTTCTCATCGGATCCTTCCCTTGATTCGACATATTCGTCAATGATTATTGGGAATCGGGTGCCTTCTTCGAATCTGTGCCCTCTAGATGATACTGCTAGGGGGTCGCATGATGCGGCGATTGCCGAGTCTCTTGCGATCCTTCTTTCCTTTGAGTTCAGCTTCTGGGACCAGACCTTGTCCACCTTTGGCCCATGTGCCCTCCTCCCCCCACGAGTATGTGGGTTTTGTGCACCTGTCCTCTGTCCGGTCTTTCTCATGATTCTGGAGACTCCCCTGCCCTTTCCCCACCACTCGACTGAGTGCTTCATTCCTGGCTGAGGGGATTTCTTTCCGTCATGTTCCCTGTGACCATACGACTGTCTCCTGTTTGCCCTCGAAGCGTGTACTGCAGAACGAACGATGTCCTCTCTTATCTCTGAGGAGAATGGGGCTGGAAGGTTTACTGCCTTCCCGTCCTTGACCTGTACCGCATAAGACTCGGCTAGAAGGCCGGCGTCCATCTCTTCTTGGACAACGGAGTTCACAATATTGTAGGCCTTAGTCTTCAATTCATCACACTCCTTGCTTGCTCGATGTGCTGACGTAGGTTACCTCAACATCTCCCGAGATCTTTCTCGGTCTTGTTGCGTCCCTGAATCTTAGCAGCCTCTTGGCGGGCCCGGGCAGGCTTCCCTGGATAATCATGTACGGGTTATTTACCTCGCCGTAGTTGAGGAATCCTCCGGCGGGGGTGATGTCAGAATCATCTGGATTGGAGATCCTCAGTATCTTCTTGTTCAGCTCTGTCCTCTTGTGGTAACCCACCTGGCCTGCTTGGCGGATGGTCTTCCTCACATATCCCGTGCCGAAGTCACCCATGTTTCCTCCCTGCCTCCTTCTCTTGCTGTTCTTGTGGCTCAGAAGCTTCAGACCGAATCTCTTGATCGAGCCTTGCCACCCCTTTCCTTTGGTAACTCCAACGACGTCGACCTCTTGCCCGACCTCGTAAACGTCCTCGAGTCCTATTTGCCCCCCTAGTCTCTCCATGGCCCATTCGAGCCGCGAATCTGTGTCCCCACCCACCAATCCTATTTCCATAATTTCAGGGGTCTTTGAGGGGACACTGCCGACCTTGTCGGGTTGGGTACACACAATTATGCGGACCTCAGTGAGATCCTGCTCCCTGAGAGAATTCAGTGATTCTTCGGTTGTTTTGGGGCCTCTCTTGGGAATCCTGCCACCCCTCATTGCAGGCTTTCTCCCCTCTTCAACATCTCTCTCACCCCTGGTTTGGTTAGCAAACCTGGGGAACAAGTTTGCCGGGGAGTCTTCTGAGACGTCGGTCCACACTTCACCAGCTGTCTGCTTTCCGTAGGGGGTCATTCGATACCCCCTTACTGCTAATACGTTCATCGGAGGCGCCTCAACCACTGTCACCGCCTTTCTCACTTCTTGGCCGGCTGAGGTCGATTTGGGGTTAGTGTCCCTCATCATGATGTGCGTCATTCCTGCCTTCCATCCAGCGAAACCCTGTACCCGGACCTCTGATGATTCGGATTCGGGCCATGAAGTAATTCTTGGGAACTGGCGAACTGCACGCTTTCTGGGGCTATAGCCCATGCTACCTCGGCGGGGTCTATGTCGGTCTGCCATTGCAATTCCTCCGTTATTACCGATATTGGCCGCATGCGGCCTCTACCGGGCCTACCACGCTAGGGAGGTACCGTGACACCGGACCGGTTCCGCGAATGCAGAACCAGTTTGTGGGATGCTTATCATAGCCCTTTGGTGTCTGGTACCTCACGCAGTGAGCGGCCTTGCGACTAACATGCCCTATTTGAACGAATCGGGATTGGTTTGCCGCACCCCTACGGGGTGTTGCGTCTGATTTGACCTAATGCAACGATTTTGAACCCTGACTTGGGAAGCCTTGGCCCGTGGGCAGTTACGTTGTGCATCCTGGCCTGGCCCCAGAGGCTGTAGAGGCTAGAGCATACCAGCTCCAAGCTCTTGACGATGCATTGTCTGGATCAACCCTACTTGTTCTCCCAACAGCAGCTGGAAAGACTGCGGTGGCTTGGATGGCGATAGTGGAAAGAATAGCAAAAAATGGGGGTTGGGTATTGGTTATCGCCCCAACCGTGGCACTAGCAAACCAGCACTTACAAGGCACGTTACAAGTTTTGTCTGAATCTTCGGATTTGAAACCAATATCACTTAGTGGCCAGCAGCCCGCTTCCAAGAGGCCTGATCTCTGGAAGGGCTCAAGGTTGGTTTTTGCTACCCCTCAAGTTGTAAGGAATGATGCCAAGAGCGGAGGTCTTTCACTTAGAGACTGCTCATTGCTAGTAGTCGATGAGGCCCATCATTGCACAGGGGATCATGCAATGGCCGAGGCTGCAGAACTATACATTTCCCAGGCTACCAGACCACTGATTCTTGCCACTACTGCAAGCCCAGGATCTAGGAGGGATCAAGTTGCTGAAGTCTGCAACAGACTAGGGATACAGAAAATTCACCTCAGATCCCCTGAGGACCCAATGATGTCCGAATACCTCTCTGGATTGGAAGTTTCAGAGGAGAGGGTGGAAGTTCCAGATGAGATTAGGGAGCTCGCGGAGCCGTTCAAAATTTGGCAAGAGGGAATCGTGGACACCGAAAGGAGGAGGGGGATGTACGTCATGCCCGGGATGATAACCCAAGCAGGACTATCCAATGCTATGGATAGAGCCCAGGCAGCCATCCAGAGGGGGGAAGCAAGCGGATACGGGTCATCATCTCATATTGCTACTGCTATGAGGCTCCACCACCTGATAAACCACCTCCTTTGCCAAGGAGTTGCAGCATCCAGGCAGTTCATATCAAGGATGGCTGATGAAGAAGGTAGGAGCAAATCTTCCAAGGACTTCCTGAGAGATCCCAGGGTTAGATTTCTGGCTGATACTCTTGAAGAAATGGGCGAGTTGCATTCCAAAGTGGGAGCAGTAAGGAGATTGGTTAGGGGGCGACTCAGGAGAGACCCAGAATCAAGGGTGATTGTATTTGCAAATTATCGAGACACAGTAGCTGCCCTGGATGGAGCGATATCTGACTTGGAAGGTGCTAGACCAATACAGTTCATTGGCCAATCTAGAAGGAGGGGGTCGGGGGGAATGTCTGCTAATGAGCAGATATCCAGATTGGAAAGTTTCAGATCTGGAAAGGCGAACGTGCTGGTTGCCACTTCTGTAGGAGAAGAGGGTTTAGACATCCCCAGCGCTGATATGGTGATTTTCTACGAGCCGGTCCCTAGTGAGATTAGGACAATTCAACGAAGGGGAAGAACGGGCAGGAGGAGAGAGGGCGAGGTTGTGGTCCTTGTTGCAGAGGGAACCCGGGACGAGGGAGCAAAGGAAGCCGCTAGGAGGAAGGAAGAGTTCATGCAAAAGGCCGTGAGGAGAGTCTCTAGGGAACTCTCGGGAAACCCTCACAAGGATCTCTCTAACCTGATTAGCTTCGGGGTTCAATCCGCCGATACTAATATCTCTGCATCCGATTTCGTTCTAGAAGCAAGGGAGAGGCACAGAAGAGATCTCGCTGATAGTGACTCGACCCCAATTGTGGAAAGCAATGATCCCCCCAAGGACCCCCTGCCCCCAGAGAACTTCAGGCCATCGGGACAGACTGGTTTGGACCAGTTCTAGTCCCCAATTACAGCGACCCTGGTCTTCAACTGTGCTAGCCTGTTGTTATGATGGCCGAATGCGAATGACAGTAGCTCCGTCATGTGGATTACGGGGATGTTGGTTGAAGTCCCGGTGGACCTGCTTGCCTTGCCTTGGTATATGTCGAGAACTGTGTGAGAAAGTGTACATGCGCTGACTATCATGTCGGCTCCCTCGGACTTGGCGTCGTCAATTACAGAGGCCACCTGCCTGAGCACGGTGGGTTCCTCCGAGAAGAGTCCAGGCACCCCTACGCTCTGTGTCCTGCTCTCCCAGTTCACGGGAGACCCGCCTAGCGAATTGATTAGTTGCTCTAGGTAGTTGGGATCGAAGACGTCATCCCCCCCACATGCTCCCTGCTGCTGGATGTTTGGGCCGTAGAATCCGGCGATTCTGAATCTCATTGGGTTCCTGAGATTGGACTCGACCTTATCGATGCCCACTTCATCCACTATGACGTGGAGTAGGTGGTGAACGTCGACCTCGCCTTCCAGCTTAAGGCCGCAAGTTCTCTGTAGTACGTCATTGGTCTTGGCCAGTAGTAGTGGGTCATCCCTCAGTCTATTGAGGTCCTCGTACAAGTTCCCTGCAGTTGCAGCACAAGGAGTAATGATGTCCATCCCCATTGACTCGGCGATAGCGAAGTTCCGGGCGTTCAGGGTTACCTGCAAGATGTCATTTGCCTGCCTGATTATTCCTGCTCCGCAGCTTGTCGCCCCCTTCATTGGGAAGAGCTCGATCCCCAATGTGCGACATGCGGGCTCCATAGTTTGAGAGACTTCAGTTGCGCTGCTGTGGGCGACGTTTCCGGGGTGATAGGCATACTTGATCGCCATCAGAACCTACCGTCCAGTTCGTTGAAAATTGCGACGACCTCGTGATGCTTGTCTACTGATGAGTTGAATTGCTTAGGCATCTTTCCTATCCCGGCAGGAGGAGCAACCATACCTAGCATTCCATTGAACATGTTGCCCCCTGTCCTGGTGAACCCAAGTACCATCCGTGCAGTTACCCCGGAAAACAGATTGCCCAGCAGCGCGAAGGGGCCGAGAGCTTGGCGGTACACGACAGTATCGTTAACCTGGCCGCTACTCTTCACCGTCCATGTATACCACCAGACGTGCTTACCATGCCTTCCGTTGAATCCGTCCTCTGTAAGGACTGAGTTCTTTGCTTCTAGGAGGGCCTCTGAGGCTGCATCTGGCACGGAAGGTTGCCTTCTTATCGGGGCTAGGTCGGTCTCGGCCTTGATTCCGTTTCGTGAAGATAGGGCTGAATCGATAGATTCCTTCTTTGAAGGCGATGTCCTGGAATCATTCCTCCTTGCCCATGACCGGACTATTACTGCAGGACCTAGGTAGCCATTGGCATGAGGGACTGCATCGGAGCTGGAATGCATGATGTTCTGGCTCTGGAAATCGCAAATTGAGTGGAGCCTAGAGGCCTCAGATGGAGACATCCTCCCCATGGGACCCTGTGGCGTCTGTTCGCCCTCCCTCGTGGCGGCGACCATCCAAGGATCGCTGGATTCACGCTTCCTCTCCAGGGACCAGGGGTCGATAGCGAGATCCCTGATTACCTCAAAGCCAGCAAGGGGCTCGATTCTCAGGGAGAGGACACCGTCTCTGGGAGGGGCTAGTGAGTCAATCCTAGTTTGTCCTGGCATAACCAGCCGTCCATTGACGGAAATTGCTGTGTTCGGGTCGTCGGCAGGGCCGTCCCGGTATGTTAGCGAGCCGTCCTGGGTTGACTTCAGAGCTCGGAGGACTCCCAGAACAGAAGTATTGCCGGGGAGGGCGCAAATCCAAGTATCTGTTCCAGTGATTGATTTGTTAGGATCATACCTGAATACAGAAACTTCTACCTGGAGAGGTTCTGTTGAAATTGATGGAATTGTGAACCCATCCTCTCCATCGGCCCCGCCTCCAGTTCCGCTTACATGGTCCTTGATTTCTTCAATCATGTCCTCATGGAACTTTCCGGTACTATCGACAGCAGCCAAAGCGGGCAAAGCGCCCATTAGCCATTCTGCTGCAGGAGCGTCGTAATCCACGTCGCAATCTATCCGATCGACTAGCCTAGTTGCGCCAAGTTTCTCGAATTGGCCGTCCCATTCCTTTCCCGACTCGCAGAAGAATTCGTAGCTGGTGTCGCCAAGAGCGCAAACTGCGAAGAACACCCCCTCCAGTCGTGATGCTGAATCGGAGTTGGCGAACTTCCAGAGTTCCTCTGCATTGTCCGGTTGCTCCCCTTCCCCCCAGGTGGAGCAGACAACTATGACCCTCTTCTTTCCCGAAAGTGAGTTGAAGTCAAATCCGTCCATATCGTGCACATTTCCTTCTAACCCGTATGCCTTGGCCTCCTTCGCCATCTTTGCGGCAAGGCCCTCGGAGTTACCTGACTGCGAGCCAAATAGGATTTCTAGTGACCTGTCTCCGCTGAATAGTAGTTCTTCGAGTCCCTCTGCAGCTACCGGATTCTCCGCTTCGGGAATGGGATCATCGGTTTTTTCAACGGCAGTATCCTCGGTAATAGACTCGGGTGATGGATCTTCTCCCGAATCCCCTTCTACAACTATGATTACCTCAACTGGACAGGCATCGGCGGCGTCTAGGATGTCGTCTGAGAGGGTCTCTATAACCTCCTTCTTTAGGCCAGATTTCGTATCATTCCTATCGTACCCCCCGTCTATCCTTACATCGGGCTTGATGAAGCAGGTGTCATCTGTGACCTCGAAGACATCTGGTGCTGCCTCCTCGCAGGCGTCGCAAGTTATGCAACCCTCTTCGATGTATACGCTAAAGATTGACAAGCCACAACCTCCCTACGATGTTCTCGCCACAGATTAACGATTATTGAACATGTGCATCTCCAAGGGTGCGTAGATGGGAAAGCCGTAGAGACGGCTCACATGTCCATTGCTTCGAAGTCTTCGGCGCCCATGGGAGTGGTGTTCTTGCTGGATATGACATCGTCAATCCTGAGAATCATTACTGCCGTCTCCGAAGCGCTCTGGATTGCTTGCTCCACTACTCTGCTTGGTTCGAACACCTGGGCCTTTGACATGTCAACAACACCGCCCTCGAAAACGTTGACGCCATGAGTCGACTTTCCTTCTGAGTGTGCCTTCCTAAGATCGATGATTGTATTGACGGGGTCTAGTCCTGCGTTCTCGGCGAGAGTCCGGGGGATAACCTCTAGGGCGCTTGAGAATGCCTCGATAGCCATCTGCTCCCTGCCACCTATACCTTCAGCGTAAGACCTTAGGTCTCTGCTTAGTGCTGCAATGACAGAGCCCCCCCCTGTTAGAACTGCTCCATCCTCGTGTGCTACTGCAACAACTCCAATGGCGTCCTCGAATGCTCTCTTTACCTCGTCAACAACGTGCTCGGTTCCGCCCCTCAGGAGAACCGAGACGCTTTTTGCTTGTGGGCACCCCTCCACGAAGACCATGTCGGAGTCTCCTATCTTCCTCTCATCCACCTTGGATGCTGATCCCAAGTCAATTTCTGATAAGTCGTCGATGTTGGTGACTATCCTGCCCCCAGTAGCCTTGGAAAGGGCTTCCATATCGCTCTTCTTTGCTCTCCTAATTGCAAAAATTCCTGACTTGGACATATAGTGCTGGGCTAGGTCGTCTATCCCCTTCTGGCAAATCACGGTGTTGGCTCCGCTATCCTGGATCTTTTCCACTAGAGATTTCAGGAACTGTTCCTCTTCGTCTAGGAACTGCGAAAGCATGTTTGGATCGGTAATCTGTATCTTTGCGTCTACCTCGGTCTTCTTCACCTCGATCGCCGAGTTAACTAGAGCTATCTTTGCATCGGTTACGCTTCTAGGCATTCCGCTGTGAACTCTCTCCTTGTCCAGGATAATCCCATCAACCAATGTGCTGTCCCTAATCGAGCCCCCTTGCTTCTTCTGGACCTTGATGTCGTCAAGGTCCACAACAAATCCTTCGTCGTCCTCTTGGGCTACCGACAGTACGGCCTGAACACTTATGTCTGACAAGAACTCCTTGACTGCCCCAGTGCTCTTTCCCGTTAGTGCAGTCTTAGCGACCTGGGAAAGCATCTTCTCATCGACTCCATTTCCGTGTGTCTCGATTAGCTCTACTGCCTTGTCTGATGCAAGCCTGAAGCCCTCGCAAATTACTGTGGGATGAACGTTCTGCTCGACCAGATCCTCGCTCCTCTTGAGAAGCTCCCCGGCAATCACAACCGCGCTAGTTGTCCCATCGAAGCAGTGCTGCTCCTGGGTCTTTGCTATCTCGATTATCATCTTGGCAGCAGGGTGCTCGATCTCCATCTCCTTGAGAATGGTGGCACCGTCGTTAGTGATCACCACGTCTCCCATTGAGTCTACCAGCATCTTGTCCATTCCCTTGGGGCCCAAGGTAGATCGGACGGCGTCTGCAACTGCCTTTGCTGCCGCAATATTGTTGCTCTGAGCGCCTTTGCCACTAGTCCTGGTTGTTCCCTCTTTCAGTATGAAGATGGGTTGCTGTCCGTTGTACATTCAATCACGCACCTCGACTCGACGGCCGGGCCATCGGAGGGGGGGTCATAAGGCCTCCCAATCGATGGATAATTGAAAAATAGCGACTATTCGTCCTTCTGTGAGTCTAGCCACTTCTGACCATAGTACTGCCACTGCTCCATCGTCCAGCCCTCGGGAAGGCCGTCATCAGGAACCGGTGGTCCGGTGGATTCCTGTGTTTCAAAGGAAGCTGTGGTCTCCGGAACTACAGGCGGGGGGGGTTGTTCGAAAAGGTCCTTCGAACCGCCATACATGGAATTGGCGACATCGTCGGCTGATGGGAGGTCTCCCTCGGCTATCTTACCGCCGTCCCATCCTTCCACAGTCATCTTGTAGTCACTCAGAGAAGAGTACTCCTCTAGAGGGGCGGAGGCTTTCCTCATCACCCTGAATGAGGCAAAAAGAACTGCACCGATTACGGAAATACCTATCGCTATGAGGAGGTAGTTCGCCGCCTTCCAACCCACTTCCTCGACGTCAGGTCCTTCGGGGATCGGGTCTGGCTTGTAGAGGGTTATCATGGCCGTCTTGGTAGTGGTATCAAGGTCGCTGATAACGACCAAAGTCACGTTAAAATCAACAATGTTTGCAGCGAGGTTCTCCAAGTTCTCATCCCTCACATCCAGATGTATGGTAACATTCCTGGTCTCTCCGGCACCCAGAACGAAGTTCCTATCTTCGTCGTCAACTCTGGCGTCATATATCGTCCAAAGGTTGTCTAACTCGACATCAGCCCTAATCTGCTGCTCCAACTCCGGGTGAGCGCTGCGGATGGAGAAAACCAGGATGTAGTCGTCCCCTGACTCGTATATTTCATTGGCGTTAGATTGGGATGAAGGGGGGAGGACCAGCAGGAAACCTACTGTCCCGACCTCAAATCTAGCTTCTCCCTCCGTGAAAGCTCCTGATTCTATGCTAGTGGCTCGGAGATTGATCGTCCTTGCACCTTCCACGCCAGCATCAAAGGAGTAGCTGACGCTAAGGTTGTATGATGATC
>MDTE01162850.1_pt1 | contig 10594 bp, 6 predicted proteins | sample 811231 | NCBI WGS metagenome assembly MDTE01 (sample SAMN05326651, study PRJNA326480) | marine metagenome | isolation source: seawater | place: Indian Ocean: Red Sea | collected 2010 | reverse complement strand
CAGAGAAAGTCGCCACAGTGGTTAGAAACATTCAAAAAGAATTCAAAAGCTTTGATTCCAGTACTGAGAAGGTGCTTAAGAAATTGGAAGGTGCTTTGAAAGACGTCAACAGTCTGCAAACCAGAGTAAACGTGTTGGGCAGAACTCTCGACCGAGGCGCTGATAGTTTGGATGAAGCAGAGGAAAATTAATTTATGAAGGGTAAAGATATGAGTGAGCTCAAACTCCTTAAGTATGAACTTGATGAACATAAGCATTATAGGGTCATAGTAAATGGTTTGAAATTTAATTCGCTGCGACTTGCAAAAGTTTATTTCAAGAAAGAATTGAGAAAATGAGAAGTAAAAAATGAATTGCTGGCACTGTGAATGCAAATTAATTTGGGGAGGAGACCACGATCTTGAAGAAAATCAGGATGAAGAATATTCAATGGTAACAAATTTAAGCTGCCCCTCTTGCAACAGCTATATTCTGGTTTATTATCCTAGAGATAATTAATATCTTGACTATCGCTTATGAACTTTCGCGAATGGAATGACGCTATAGCTAAAGAACTCTTCAATGAAACCAAGGAAGGAGAAAGAGTTTTTTTATTTTGCACACAAGACTTTCTAAATGATGTGGCAAATAAAAATGAATCTTCTGTTGAAGATTTTCTCAACACAGTAAGGAAAGGGCCTGAAGGCTATGAAAATCTTAGTTTCCTTCAACAAGCAAAAAGGATTAATCAAGCTTGGAAAAACAATCGAGATAGTTATGAATATCCTCCTTTCATTATATTCATGGCTTTCCTTATTTATGCAGAAGTTGCTGAAGAAGGAAATGCTCCAGTATCTTATTGGGATAAGCCTATAAAATTATTAGCGGGCAATGAACTTGGCTCACCTCCTTCTCGAAAAGTTGTTGAGGAATTATTTGATGAGCTTGAGCTTTGGTCAATTGAAAATGATGAAAAATATGGATGGTTTAAAGCCTACCGACAAGGACAACTCAGAATTGTTGGTTTAATTATTGGACAAGTTTTTTTCACCCAAAATGATCTACAAAATTTACCTGAGATCTTTTGTAAAGCCCAATTTAACCCTGAGTTTCCTCCTCCCGAAGTTGAGTTGATCGATGAAACAAGAATAAAAGGGGATCGACTTTTAAATGCCAGAACAAAAAGAATTCTTCGTGAATGTACAGTTTCTACAAACAAATTCTTAAAAGAGATTGTTGTTGAAGTCCTCCAAGAAGCTTTGGCAGGATGGGACGGCTATGCTGTCCTGAATCAAGTGACAAATCCACCCTCTTCAACTTTAGTTTTATCAGCTGAATATAATATAAAGAATCGTAATTTGAAGTTATCTCTAAGAACAAAATCTGTCGTAGAAATCAACGAAGAGGGTATGGAATTAACAAATACGACCAATCCTAATCATGAAACCTATCTGGTTGAAAACCTTAGGAATGGCTATTCAAAGAAAATTCGTTCTAATTCTACTCAATCAGATTTCGAACCAGACCTTAAAGGAGATGAAAGCAAAGAAATTTTTCAAGATGATAAATCTTATAAATTTGTTCTGCATCACAAGAAAGTGAAAATTTTGGTTAATATGCTTGAAAATATCAATGGTTTTACCGAAGTTTCAGCTATCCCAGAAAACCGGGGCTTTCATATTCTGATAAAAAATGATTTATCTGAAGCCCTGTTAAATTGTGAAAATGAATTTAAGAATGGGTTAAAAAAAATAGAATTTAATCATTCGCAGTCTGATAATTGGATTCTTTATAAAACCGATGGGCTCAAGTCTGATTTAAAGACTAAAGCTATTCATCCTTCTTTGTCTTTTATATCTCAGCCAAGACCTAAATGGATTGGCGGGCTTAGAGCTTTGGGCAGAAATGACTTCCATGTTTTTGCCAGACCAGTGCTTTTTCTACCAGACAATGAAAATACCTCTCAAAAACTTGTTTTTATAAAAACTAGTGATGGCGATAAGCCTTTAATAGAAACGAAGGATGGAAATGTCTTTGAACTACCAAAAGATCTCCCCAAAGATCAAAAATTAGATGTTGTGATACTCAGTGAGGCTGGAAACCAAATAGGTGAAACCCTGACTTCGATAAAATTAGTTGAAAATCCAAATTGGCCTCCCCTAGAGCAAAAAAGAGTCTATTTAAATAGTTCTGGAGAAAAAGCATATCCTGAAAGAGAGTCATGCATAAATGGTCCTGAGGTTTCTGAAGACTTGATAAATCATGACTTTAATCCAACTATGGTAAGCAGTCTTTTTAAATTGGAAAAAGCCAAATTATTGGGGAATAGCCCGGAAAAATTTATAGAACATAATTCTAAAGCTAGAAAACATGAGAAGGATCCTCTTGATCCAGATTGGAGTCCTGTCTGGGCGGTTATCCCAATAGGAAAAAAAAGGTATGAGGTAATTTTTTTACAAGAGTCAGTTGCACATTTTAATCCTCAACCAACTCAAGATTTAGAGAAGAAAGATTTAAATAAAAAGATCGGAAAATATCCTTTAAAAAATAGAATAAAAAGGTGGAAGGACGCACTTAATCATAAACAAAAGTTTTCCTTAAAGGAAAATAGCCCTGAAATTCAAAATCTTTGGAATGAATATATAAACTATGCTGAATCAGTCTGAGCTTGGAAACAACGCTCTTTATCACTTATCTACCAGAAAAAAAATTCAGCGGTCTGAGTTTGGTAAATCTGTCTCATTAATAACCAACTATAAGGATGAAAAAAATTCTAATTGGTATGTTTGGCGAGTGATTAGAAATTTAAGTGCTCTAGGCCACATTGAAATTCTCGAAGTAAATAGAAAAATGAGCATCTATATAAACAATCCATGTCTTGTAAGGCTTCCAAGCTTAGGCAAACCTTCTTATGTTTTAACTGGGGCTAGATATCCCAATACACTAGAACTAATAGAAAAAACAGCTGAGAGATATAATATTGAAATCGAAACTATTCCTAACTTAACCGATGGAATAGCGCCAGACACAATCATTTTAAAAATTGATAATGCTTTATGCTCCGAGTTTTGCGATGAACTATCTATAAGAGTGCTTCAAGGTTATCCAGCCTACGACATTGGAAAATTTGCTGTTTCATGCGGACAAATATTAAAAAATGATTTTGAACCTCATGCACTAAGTGCAGAAAATTTTAAAACCCACTTCGATCTTAAAAAATTAAAATTCGTTCGAGGTGATACTGATGAGCTCCCTGCTTTGAAAGAGCACTTTGATGATAGGACGCACGAAAGAAGATATTATCTTTTCAATGAACAAAATGAATGTCTGAATGTGCAAAAAGATTATGCGAGATATGCTTTTTTGGCTATACAAAAGGAAAAAGTCTTAGAATATTATCCCATGGATTATAGACTAAGCATTCCAAAGTCTCTGCCACTTCCTCTTCTTTTAGAAAGAGCCTTGACCCTTTGTTCCGGTCTTTGTCCAAAATATGATCTCAGTGAAAAAAACGTCATTTTTCAACAGGTACCAAGGGAAATAGGTGAGATGATCTTTAAAAAACTCTCACAAAGTAATAATCTTTAGAAATGGAATCTTCAAAAGACCCTGTAGGAATAGCAAATAAATTAAAGACAAATTTTTTAGACTATTTGGATACTGCCTTTACTATAAAAAATAAGGGTTTAGTTGAAGAAAGAAGAACTGAGCTTTTAGATTCAAACTGTTTTTGGCAAGAGCCTTTGATTGAAATCGCCCAGAATTACAAGCCTTCTGGAAAAAAATTAGAAGATCTACAAGAAACGTTTACCAGTCATGGTTTCTCAGAAAGCCAATTTAAAGCTGTTAATGAATTACTAACTGATGGACTACTGCCTTATGAGCTTTATGAGCATCAAGTAGAAATGCTAAGAAGTTATTTGTCTGGAAAAAATGCCGTCATAACTTCTGGAACAGGGTCGGGAAAAACAGAAGCATTCTTATTACCATTTCTGTCTCAACTCATTAAAGAATCTGAATCATGGGCCAAACCAAATCCCGAGCCTCAAAATCTAAAGAATTGGTGGAGTGACGATTCCGTAAGAGCTTCTACAATGAGAACAAATAATTCATACAGGGTTCCTCAAAGAGAACACGAAAAAAGAGATGCAGCAGTGAGAGGGATGATTATTTATCCCATGAATGCTCTTGTTGAAGATCAGATGAGTAGAATTAGAAAAATTCTAGATTCAGATAGTGCGAGGCAGTGGTTTAAAAATAACAGAGAAAATAATCGAATCTATTTTGGGAGATATACTGGAGATTCTGTTCCTACTGGTTATGAATATAACCCTTCCGACAATAAGAAAGATCGAAATAAAATTGATTCGTTGAGAGATCATTTTTTAAGAGTAGAGACTGCCCAAAAAGAGATTTCAAATTTACCTTCGCCACAAAAAGAAGAGTCTAGATTTTTGTTTGAAAATTGTAATGGCTCGGAGATGATTTCAAGATGGGATATGCAGTCGCATCCCCCCGATATTTTAATCACAAACTTCAGCATGCTGAGTTATATGATGATGCGTGATGTTGAAAATGATATTTTTGAAAAAACAAAAGAGTGGCTCGAGAAAGAAGGTAACGTATTTCATCTTATCGTTGATGAACTTCATTTGTATAGAGGAACCCCTGGAACAGAGATTGCTTACCTGATAAGGCTTCTAAAATTGAGATTGGGAATAGAAAATAAACCGGAGAAATTCAAGATTATTGCAGCAAGTGCCTCCTTAGAAAGTGCTCAAGATGATAATTCCTTCCTGAAAGAATTTTTTGGAGAATCGGAAGATTCTTTTGAAAAAATAACTGGAACATTAAGCGAACTTAAGGAATCCCAGAAAAACTTACAACTTGAGCCTTACAAAACAATAGGCGAGGAAATAGATAGAAATAATTCCTGGACAGATATAAAAACAATATTAGAAAATAAGCTGAGTGAGAAAGCATCTTTTTTCTTGGATAGAGACCAAGATTTTCTTAAGTTTCAAATTTACAAAGTTTTTTTTGATCAAAACCAAATTAAACCCCTTGTAAAAAGATTTTCAGAAGTTGCGAATCTTATTTTTGAAGGAAGTAACCAAGAAGATAAAGAAAAAGCCCTAAGAGGTTTGTTTTTCTTTTTAGATCAAGATGAGTTCGATGATTTTGAATTACCAAGATTTAAGATTCATTATTTTTATAGAAATTTTGAAGGTTTATGGGCGTGTGTAAAACCCAATTACTTTTCTAAAAAAAATAGACAAAAGGGAGATAAGTTCTTTGATAAAGAACGAAACGTCGGTGAATTATTAACTGATCAAACCTACTCTCTATACACAGATGATTATAAAAATTTAGAGCTTTTGTATTGTGATACTTGTGGAGACGTATTTTTTGGCGGATTTAAAACAAGAAGTTTTGATAAGCAGGTGTTGTTAAGTAATGATCCAGATTTGGAAAGTGCTCCGCAAATTTCTTTAGAAAGATTCTGGGAAAGAAGAGATTTAAGAAAATATGGAGTGTTTTGGCCTTCTTCTAGAGAGATAAAAGGAACAGCTAAGAATAAATTTCGCCAACCTTACTTAAATGCTTCAGGGAAGTCTGATGAGTGCCAATGGACTAAGAAATTCTTAAATTGTAAAAATGGTGAGGTCCTTGATGAAGACGAAGTACCGACCCATAGGATCAATGATTTCACAGAAGGATACATTTTTGATTTGAAAGATCCAACTGCGCCTAACAATGATGAGGAAAAGCTTATCGCTGCTTTGCCAAGATGTTGTCCAAGTTGTGGAGAAGAAAAAAGTTTAAAACAAAGAAGAAAGTCTCCAATAAGATCTTTCAGAACCGGTTTTTCAAAAGTGAGTCAACTTTACACAAAAGGATTGTTTGATTGCCTGCCAGAAGGTAACAGAAAAACGGTAGTTTTTTCTGATTCCAGAGAAGATGCTGCTGGCATATCCAATGGAATAGAAAGATCTCACTTTGATGATGTTATTAGGTCATTGGTATTTAAACAAATTTCTGAGTTACCAAGGCTTTTAACTGATGCCAAAATCCAAGAAGAGTATAAAGAAGAGTATGAAAAGTTAAAACCCTTAGAAGAAACGCTTGAAAAGCTTAAAGCAATACCTAATCCGACTTCAACAATACTCAATAGTATTGAAGATTACGAAAAAACATTATCATCTTTCAAAGGTAAGGATTTTCAGATGAAAATCTTACTCGGGAAAACAGCAATTTCAGAAAATGGAACCATCTTTGATAGCATAAAAAAACTAGGAATAAATCCAGCAGGATCTTCCATAAAATATCAAAGCATAAGCAATAATGAGTCTTGGCAAGAAATTTTTGATTTTGATGGAAACAATACATTTAGAGATCAACTTTCACCGGATAAAGAAAATTTTAAAGAAAAGATTATTACGAAGACAAAATATTTAGTTGGTACATCTCTATTAAATAGAAGTTACTTTTCCTTTGAGTCAAGTGGTCTAGGATATCCCTTCCTTCCTTATCCGTTAAGAAATACAGCTATTGATGAAGATACAAAAAATTCTTTTGATTCTCTTAAAATAAGTAAAGATTTAAAACAGAATATTTTGAGTAGTTCGCTTCGCTTATTGGGAGACCATTATCGCTTTAATAACCCTGACGGAGAGATTCCTTGGACAGATATTCAAGATTTAGATAAAGCAAAAAGCAGATTGGGTCTTCTCAAAGATTATCTAGACAGAGTTTCTGAAAAGCACTCTCTTGATTCAGAGAAATTATTTGAAATCATTTACAAAATTTTTAAGCCCCTACAAATGTCTTACCATTTGCAACTGGATGCTGAATATTTTTTATTAAATCTATCTAAAGAGGATGATTTGGTTTGGAAGTGCACGCATTGCTCTAAGGAACATCTTCATGATTCTGCAGGTATTTGTATTAGGTGTGGTGAGGACTTGCCGACTAATCCGAGTGAAACAGTAAAAGATGTAATGAATCATCATTTTTACGCTCAACAGGCTAGAAAAGGAGAAAATATTTATAGAATACATTCTGAGGAGTTGACTGGACAAACAGATGATCAAGCACAAAGGCAAAGGCATTTTCGAAACATTATTTTAGATAATGAATGTAAAGAAACTGATGAAATTGAAGTATTAAGCGTAACCACAACTATGGAAGTTGGAATTGACATAGGTGCCTTAAAATCAGTAATGATGGCGAATATGCCACCTCTGAGATTTAATTATCAGCAAAGAGCAGGTAGGTCTGGAAGAAGGCTCGATAGATTTTCATATGTACTAACTCTCTGTAGGAGCAGAACCCATGACGTACATTATTATAATAATCCTGAAGAAATTACTAATGAAAAAGCGCCCGATCCTTTTTTGACAATGAATGTTTACGATATTCCAAAAAGGTTAATGGCAAAAGAATGTTTGAGAAGGTTTTTTGTTGATAAATTTCAAGCACAAAACTCAAGCCAAGTGCATGGGGAATTTGATGACGCGAATAGCTGGCATAAATACGAAGCAGATGCAAAGGACTGGTTTGAAAATAGTGATGAAGTTGATGATATTGCAATTGGCCTAAGTAAATTCAGTCCAGAAGATGAAGACTTTGAATCGAAGTTAAAAGAATACATCAGAGATACAAGTACAAAAGATGGGTTGTTCTTAAAAATAAAAGAATCTTTACGAAGAAGTAACAAGGATTATCTTTCAGAACTTCTTGCTGAAACCGCAATACTGCCGATGTTTGGTATGCCAACAAGATCTAGAAATTTATATCACGATCCTTTTGCTCTAAAGAAAATAGATAGAGATATCGAACTTGCAATAAATGAATTCAGTCCTGGATCAATCAAAACTAAAGACAAAAAACTCTACGAAGTAATTGGTTTTACTGCTGAAATTCCGGAGCCTATTAATTCGCTCAAGCCTTATGAAAATAGAAATGCATTAGTTGAAAGGCAAATGTCTGACGAGAATCCTTTGGGAGAAATTACTTATATCAAAAGTTGTAAATCATGCGGAAAACTTGATGAGGTAATAGAATCAGATCTTAACGCAGAGAACCTAAAATGCGATGAAGAAAATGGCGGGTGCGGATTCTCTAATCCTGATGACGAAGATGTTCAAAAAATATCTGTTTTCAAGGCTGCTTCTCCTTTGGCATATCGAACTGATTTATCTAGAGGTCTTGATGCAGATGAAAACAATGAATTCAATTTAACATCTTCATCATTAACCGTTGCAAATTCATCTCCATCAAACTTCAAAGTTGTTAGAAATACTTTCTTATCTTCTTCAGATCAAGCAGAGGTATATAGGATTTCAGATAACGGCGGAAACCTTTTTTCAGGAAGGTTATACAAAACAAAACATCAAGAAAGAAGTATAAATAATCAAGATTTTTGGCTAAAAAACCAATGGATAGAAGATAGATTCTCTCAAGGATATTACCCTTATCCTGAAAGTGAATCTGAAAAAATTGCTCTTTTGTCAAAAAAAATAACCGATAACGTTAGTTTTTCTCCAAATAAAACTCCCGATGGGATTCTTTTAAACCACAGCGACTTCAAAGCAACATACAAACTTCAAAATACAGTCATTAAATCAGCCTTTTACTCTGCGGCATTTATTTTAAGAAAAATGCTTGCAAAGGATTTAGATATTGATCCCATTGAACTTGAAATTTCTAGACTGCAGTTATTTTCCCAATCGCCTCTAGATCCACAAACAGGAAAATTTAGTTTAAGCGATGAATTAGCAAATGGTTCTGGTTTTAGTTCTTGGATTTACGAAACAGGATTTAATAATGCTATAAATGAAATATATTCTTTAAATCAAAGCAAAAATTCAATCCTGTCTGGCCTCCTAGATCAAAGTCATGTTCAAAATTGCGACTCTTCGGGATATTGCTGCATGCATGATTTCAAAAATATGAATTTTCATCCTATTCTTGATTGGCGTCTTGGTTTAAATGTTCTTTATCATTTCGCTGTGGAAGATTTTTCTTCTGGGCTGACTAATGAAAGCTCTGAAACTTCTCTACCTTTCATGGACTTTTGCCCTACACATCCAGAAACTCATAAAAAAGTAGAAGATTTTTGCTCTAGTATTGAAGAAATTGAGTTTGCTCCTCTTGGGCAATTACCCGGATTCAAAACAGACTATTTTAGAGCAGTGCTTGTTCATCCTTTATGGGATTTAAGTGGTGGAAGCGAGGATAAACTCACTGCTACCCAACTTGATGATTCGGTTGTAGTAGAAGCGTCTATCGAAGAAAACGATTTAGAAATCAAGTACTTCGATTTATTCAATCTATCTCGTCGTCCTATGACCACCATTGCTGCTTTATTTGATGACGATTGATCAACCTTTAAAAATTGGTTTTGAATTAAATTCATACAAAATAGAATCCACCTCAGTCACTAGATATAAAGCATTGCAAGATTGCAAATTGAAAGGTGTGTTAGATGCTAAAGGGGAAACGAAACTTTTAGCTTATTCCATAAATAATGAATTAGGCATTTTAATTCATGAGCTCATGGAAGAGTCTCTATATGAGGATTTTCCTAATACTGAAGAAAAGATAAAAACTTTTTTTGAAGAAATTATTACAAATAAAGAACAGAAACTGAAAAGTAACAATCTTTTAAGTCCTTTTTTGCCTTTTAATAAGACTGATTTTTTTGCAGTAAAAAAATTGAGAGCAGTAAGAAATGCCTTTCTAGAACATACCAATCCTAAAAATACGCTTCTTAAAAGAAGTCGAGAGTCTAGTAAAACAAGAAATCGTGCTTTTGGGCCAGAGGTATATTTAGAAATCACCGATACAGAATCAAATATAAAAGTAACTGGAAAGATTGATAAGGTATCGATAGATGACGATGGTCAAATTGTTCTTACAGACTATAAGTCGGGAGAAATACTGGATGAAGATGGAGAGCTGAAAATATCTTTCAAAGATCAACTTGAAATATATGCGGCTATATATCTGAAGCAGTTTGGAAAAAGTCCTTCAAAACTTATTGTCGAAAACTTACAACAAAAAAATCAAGAATGGATTTTCGACGAAACTACATCTATGGAACTATTAAAATTATGCATCCAACAAATAATTGAACTCAATAAACAACTTTCTTCTATGGAAGACTCTGATCTTAATGAATTGCTTTGTGAAACTTCTGAGTCAGGTTGTAAATTTTGTCCTTACAAACCGAAATGTAATAAATTCATAAAAAAAATCGAATCCATGGATAAAGGAGAGCTTATTCAAGAAAAAAATATATATGGAAAATTTATACAGGCAAAGCCTCACAAAGATCCATCAATAAATATTGTGGAAATTGAATCCAATGGGCAAGAAATTTCAATATGGATAAAAGATCATACAAAACATCCAGATTTTAATAAACTTGCTGAAGGCACTAACGTTGGTTTTTTTAACTTGAAAGTTAATCAGGGACAATTTGTAGAAAAAATATCGACTAGAAGCTATTTTTATGAGTAATTTAGATGTTTATTGGAGATCATTTTTTAAGGGAGACAGCATCACCCTTGCTCGCGCCTTAATCCAAGATAACTTAGAAGAATTTTTT
>MDTE01051406.1_pt1 | contig 10594 bp, 6 predicted proteins | sample 811231 | NCBI WGS metagenome assembly MDTE01 (sample SAMN05326651, study PRJNA326480) | marine metagenome | isolation source: seawater | place: Indian Ocean: Red Sea | collected 2010 | reverse complement strand
CTTGCCATTGGTAGCTGGCGTTTTGCGTCAAGGCGTGGCGAAGGTGTACCAGACCAGGCTCTTTCGTCACTTCCGTACGACGTATAATGGCAACCTCTTTGTCAGCGATGATAATCGATGTGGCGGAGGAAAATTCACCCTGTGGTGCCTCTGAAGGGAACTCAAGAAAAAACACTTGTTCGGCACGTGAGATACAGCGGGCCGCGTCAGGGCCCAGCCATTGCAGCACCAGATAAGTTTTTTGGCGTTGGAACCAGATACCGAATCCGGTGGCCAGCAGAGCCACGGCAATGATGGAGAGAATGACTACTTTTCCACGCACGATTTGATTCCTGGTCGGTTCCCTAAAAAGACTTTAGCGAGTATACTCCCGAAAGCGATGATTGGTTAGGAGCCACCGTGGTTTCCGCAAAACCGGGCCATTGCTGGCGATTGAGAACATGAAAGGGAGACACTGGCGATGGCGGATAAGTTCGATCCATACCGAGAGGCTTTAGTGGTAGAGCAGGTGACTGTGTGGCCGGACGAATACGACGGTTGGGAAGCGGTAGAGAAACAACGGATTGAGGCCGCCTTGCATGCCGACCCTGAGTCAGCAGCTATTCTGGAATACGTCCGCATGCATACTGGGTTTTGTCGCCAGATTACCATCACGGAAGACGATATTGAACGGACGGGTGCCGCAGCCGAATAGGTCAGCTGCGTTTGCCTTGGCCACACGGATCTTGGCCCGGGCTTCTATTTGGTAAAAGTCAATGTGCTTGTTGTATAGCACCGTTACCAATCTGCAGGCCGAGTTGTGGCTGATCAATCGCTTGAGGGACAAGCTGTCTTTCGTAGTCAAACCAGCCAGTAATTCGAGTTTTTCTTTTGCGCTCGGGCTGGGGGACCAAGTCACGGAGAATGTCGTGTTCCAATCCCTGAACGGCGTTGAGTGTCTCGAGATAACAGGCTTTAGTAATTCGTGAACGATCCGTCCTCACGATGAAAATGGGGCGGTTCGGTCATTTCTGCCCGGAAGCGTTTTGCTGCTTCGGCATCAAAGGTAATGCCAAGCCCGGGTGCTTCGGGTACCGTCAAACGTTGCTCATCCTGTACTTCAAAATCACATTGGATTACGTCTGGCAATATGTCCGGCGGGAGCAATACTTCCTGAGGTCCAGCATTGTCACAACTCAGATCTATGTGTAGCGACGCCGCCATACAGACCGGCCCCAGTGGATTGTGCATCAACATCTTAATGAAATGGGGTTCCGCCATCGCTGCGATTTTTTTCGATTCCGTGATACCACCCGTGATGCAGATATCGGCACGTGCATAGTCAATCCACTCATTTTCAACTGGCTCGCGAAAGTCCCACCGCGCTACCCATTGTTCTCCTGCTGCTAGTGGGACAGACGTTGTTGAACGAAGGCGGCCGTAACCATGCGGGTGCTCACTGCGAATCGGATCTTCGACGACATACATGTTCAGCGGCTCGACCTCACGACAGAACCAGACAGCTTCTTCTGGCGACAGACGAGTATGCAAATCAACCATCAATTCCAAATCATCTCCGACTTTATTGCGCACTGCTTGAAGTTGTCTGACAAGCTGACGGATGCCGCGTCGGGGTTCGTATTTGTCTTCGGGACCAGGTACTCCCAGTCGAAGATACTTGTTTCCTTTGTCGAACGACCGTTGAGCGAACTCGACGGTGGCATTCACATCGGCCTTGGCGACCGCACTTAATAGCTCTCGAATCTCCGGATCCTGAGAATCGTAAAGATAACCAGGATTTGTGAATACCTCGACATAATCGCGGCAACGGCCTCCCAATAGCTGGTAGACCGGCACGCCCAAAGCTTTGCCCTGGATATCCCATAGTGCGATATCAATGCCGGAGATGGCCGAACCGATCAATCGAGTTGCCGGATAGAAACCTCCTCGCCACATGCGTTGCCAAAGATACTCAATACGCTGAGCGTCCTGACCGATTAGCCATTGCTTCATGTGCTCGACAGCGCCCTCAATCGCTTGCCAACGCCTTTGTAAACCGGCTTCGCCTACGCCAACGAGACCCTCCTCGGTGTGTACCGTGACGATGACGAAGGTGCGGCCAGGGGCCTGGATCGGATGAACTTGGATGTCTGATATTTTCATGGTTGGATCACAGGGTTGCCAGTTTAGTGACGATTGCGTCAGATGTGGTTGAAAAAAACGAGACAGAAGCGTCCAACGCTTTTTGAAGGAACCACAGACTCCAAAATAGTCTATCCCGACGTCGTCTTCCAGTTGGCTAACCTTTCATTGTCATCAGAAGGGTGATCCAATGGGTCGTAATTTAAATTCCAGAGAGTAATCCATGTTTCATGGAGGTCGAGTGAATGACTGCAACTTCGTGATTCACAAAAAAATTGACTCCGGCACCACCCTGGGCAGCACCTTTCCCGTTTCATCAAATGTCTGAACCTCCCCAGGTTACATCTGAATTGAATCTAAAGCGTTTTTTTGATGAACTCTTGGCGTTTCTTTTTTTTTTCTTTGGTGCTGTTTTTGCCGCTGTAGTTAATTACACTCTAGAAACATGAACTGGGGCGTCGTGAATGAGGTATTTATGATCTTGCAGATACGAAGTTTGCGTTGGTTTCTAGGTCTGGTGATGGGATCCCTGCTCTTGGCTGGTGCAACAGGTTCCCCGCTACAAGTGGGCAGCGACAAGCAGCTGTTTTTCGACGACCGCTTCATTGCCGAATCGGACAATGTCAAGATTGTGATGAACCAGCCCCGGAAACTCGGTCCCGTGCTCAAGCCGGACCGGCGATGGGAGGATTTTCGCTTCACTTCGTACTTTACTGTGTTGCAAGAAGGCGACTTGTGTCGCATGTATTATTCTTGTTTTTCCGAAGATCAGTGGAATTTTGCAGAAGCGGCTGTCACTTGGCGAGATTACGCGTTCCTATGTTATGCCGAGTCAAATGATGGCATTCACTGGCGGAAGCCGAATCTGGGTATCGTGGAATACAATGGCTCCAAGGACAACAATATCATCGCTCGCAGTATCGTGGATGGCACAGTGTTCATCGACCCTCAGGCTGGGCCCGAGTGTAGGTACAAACTACTGCATACCGTGGGCCCTCATGCTGGTGGACTGCGCATCTCAACGTCGGCGGATGGGATTCATTTTGAACTTGCCGAAAAGCCCATGGTTCCGTGGGAACCTGATAGCCAACAGAACATGTTCTATGACGACCGCATTAAAAAATATGTGGCCTATTTGCGTGCCGATCGGGAGTTAATGAACATCGATGTTGATTGGGGAGAGTGGCGAATGGTGATGCGCTGTGAAGTGAACGATCCAGAGAACTGGAGTGACGCGGAACCACATATCGTATTTCGCCCTGACGAAGATGATCCACCAGACGTCGACTTTTATACAAACGCCTGTGTGTTATATCCCTGGGCAGCCAATGCCTACTTCATGTTTCCTGCAGCGTATCATCACTTCCCCAAGGAGTATGGCAACGATGGGCTCTTGGACATTTCTGCGGCGGTCAGCCGCGATGGTATCCATTGGCTACGACCTGATCGAGGTCCCTACGTTCCGCTAGGGGCTAAAGGCGAGTGGGATGCGATGTTCAACATGATGGGTGTCGGTTTGGTGCGTCAGGGAGACAAGATTTTGCAGTACTACAATGCGGTCGACTTCGGACACGGAGCGACCCGTGGCGAATCTCTACACATCGAATCGGCGCAGGGCCGCCGTAGGTGGGGTTGGATGGGGGCCACCGAGCAACGGTTGGACGGATTCTACTCGGCGGACGCGGCCTACGCGGGAGGCTCGATGACCACTCCTTCGCTGACTTTTTCCGGGAATCATTTGGAGCTGAATATTGACACGTCTGCGGCGGGGAGTGCTCAAGTGGAGCTGCGCAATTCGTCCGGGCAAGCAATTCACGGTTTTACCCTAGAAGATTGTGACGTGATCATGACTAACGATGTCCGTCATCGCGTTTCTTGGAAAGGGAATGCTGACGTGTCGTCCCTAGCAGGCACCCCCGTACAGCTGCATCTGAAAATGCGATCCACAAAGCTATACGCGTTTCAGTTCGTTGACCATTGAGCGAAATCAATATTCTCGATTGACTGTGCGCGCTGTGGCCAACGATTCCCATGATTTCTCAGCAACTAAGAATTGTTAAGCTGAGATCAGGATGAAGACTAAGATCAGGATGAAGAACAAACTTTCCCTAATAAAGTTACTATGGAACGAAATTTGATGGCGACCATGAATGCAGATCGAATCACAGTATGTTTGACTTTTCTTGTTGGTTACTTCGTCGCAGCCACAGCACCAGCAGAGACCGTGGCGTTATGGACATTTGATGATCCACCAGGCTCCGACACCGCAGTGGATTCCTCGGGTAATGGCTACCACCTCAGCCTGGGTCCCGATTCGGGGATCGTGACTGGTGGTCGGTTTGGGAATGCTCTGGATCCTAATTTGATGAAGGACCAGGATGGCATGGGAGCCCATCGTTACAGGGCGGAATCCGCGCTGAACCCAGATGATACGGACTGGACGCTGGAATGTTGGGTCAAGGCTGATGCAGATTTGGTGGGTGACAATCGCATCTGGGGTCTTTCCGGAATCAACTACATTGAGTTTGGACGATATGGCCATGGTCAAGAATTCAAGAACGCGAAGTTGCGGACTGGCGGGGTGGAAGGGCCGAATGTGTTGCAAGTGGCTAGCCGACTTTTACCAGTTGACCGTGTGCACGGTTGGAATCAACGTTCGGGTAACTTGGCAGATGGGAAATACCACCATCTGGCCGTTGTATATGACTCTAAAGTGAAACAAATCACACACTACTTCGATGGCCAGAAACAATTCGAGGCGAATGGCGTTTGGGAAGATGTCTACATGGGTGGTCCACCCTTCGACGATGTCGTGTTTCCGCCTCACTACCCCATGCTTCAGGTGGGCATGCGCGACGCGTTGCAACATTGGGATCATCATGAGTTGCACGAAAAATATCGCCACATGAAAAAATTTCAGGGTCTCATCGACGAAATGCGATTTTCCGACCAGGCTCTGTATGTATCGAATTTTATCCCTCCCGCCAGTCTCAGTGAGCCAATGTTGCGAGTCTGGCCGCCGACGTTAAGCCTGGTGGTCGACAAGACGAATCGTTTCGACGGCCAGCTTCCCAGCCTGAAACTATCGGCCTTGGGCGCGAATGAAATGGGATGGGAGATCCAGGAGGACCTGCCATGGCTGTCACTGTCGGCACAACAAGGTATGGCCACGGCTTCCCCAAAACAGATTGCTGTGCGCGTGCATGCGGAATCGCTCGAACCTGGATCCTATGATGGCAGTTTGTTCGTGCACCGCAGGTTTCCTGCTGAGTCGCTCCAAGATGTCAAGGTTCACCTGACCGTGATTGGCCCGAGCGACGTACGCGATGTTGGCGCTCGCAAGCAATTGTTCATCGACGATCGCTTCACAGCACATGCAGAGAACGTATCTCAACAGACCAATCAACCAACAAAATTCCGGATCACGGTGGATGGAAAACAAGAAGGTGGTCAATTTCCGCTGAACACTTTCTACGATCAAGAGCGTGGTTGCTATCGGTTGTACTACATGCGTTTAGGCTCGAGTGTCTACTGTATGGAATCGGACGATGGCGTTCATTGGCAGCATGTCGAGCGACGGGGCGGGCAAGTCACCGTAGAAAATGTTGACGAAAACGGTAAACCTCAGGTGTTGCAACCCAACGGTGAACCGTACGACCCGTTTCACGCACCCCCCATTCAAGGTGTCAGTGGATTTCGCACGGACTTTCCCATGATCGTGTACGACCCACACGACGTCCCCGAACGACGATACAAGGCATTTCACGAGCTTAACTTTGGATTTATGGATGGTGACGGGTATGAGTTGACGCCAGAGACTAAAGGAAAGAATGCCGACCAACTGTCGGGAGTTTATGGTTACTACTCCGCAGATGGATTGCACTTCAAGGGTGACGGAACACGCTTGTTACCCGTATTACCAGAACACCTTTTTGGTGCTTACTGGGATGAAAAGTCGCAAAAATATTTCATCTATATTCGTTGTCAAAATGTGGCAAGCGGTCGTCTCCATTCGATGCAAGGTACCCAATTCATTTACCGTAAGGGTTTCAAATACAGTCAACCCGAAGGACTGGTCGATCGTATCGATGACGAAACAGGTCAGCGAAAGGGTTTTGAAAACCTGCGCTCATTCGCCAGACTGACTGCCGACGATTTATTACAACCGTGGACCGAAGGTGTTTTTCCATCCGCTTACGAGGGTTCCACCTCGTACGCGACCGCTCGCAATGTGAACATGGTACTTAGTGCGGACAAGTGGGATGGGTTCAAGGACTTCTATAGTTGCTTTCCGGCGCAATATCCCTGGGCCGAAGACGTACACATTATGTACCTCAAAACACTACGTCATTTTCACCCGTCACGGCAGCCCTGGTTTCCAGGATACGCAGATCTGAATGGTCCCTTGCAAACCGTGATCGCGTTCAGTCGCGATGGTGTTACCTGGAATCGCTTGGACCGCAAAGAGTATATACCGCTCGGTTTAATGGATGAGGTCGATCGGGGCCGTACTTCGATGGGAGGAGGGATCATCAAAGTCGGTAATTATCTTTACAGCTATTATTGGGCTAATCCTCAGCTTCATGACACGGTACCCTTGCGCGACGAGTATCCGTTGGATGGCGATCTTGAGAAGTGGGCTTATGCTTCGTTGGGAATTTTCGGGACCCGGCAGAGACTAGATGGGTTTGTGTCGATGGACGCGGACTACCAGGGAGGTTCACTGACGACGACACCACTGGTGTTCAGTGGGCGGCGATTGATATTGAATCAAAACGCGGGCGGACAAGGTACTATTTTCGTCGAACTGCGAGATTTGAACAATCAACCGATTCGAGGTTACGAGTTGGCCGACTGCGAAGAGATCACCTGCAATGACGTACGGTGGGAAGTACGCTGGCGTGGTAGTGCGGATATTTCTCAGTTGGCTGGACGACCGATTCGACTACATTTTAAGATGCGCGCTGCTAAGCTGTATGCTTTTCAATTCGAATCGGATTAGCAAGGTTTTCCAGCGTCGCTGGTGTTTTTCTGATGCAGCACGGTGAAGTATTTTCTATGTGCGATGCGGTTGACTGTTGGTAGGATGGGCCGGAGGCCCATCCTACTTGAAATGGCAACCGTCATGCGTCACAGCTTTATCCTGGCGGCCTGGAATCCCATTTCCATCATAGTTCCGTCCGGTTGCGACTACGGGCTTCGTTCACCTTTTTGCCGCTGTGCAAGACTCCTTGCATCGCCATGTCTCGAAACTCCGACGCATCGCGGTATTTTTCGTTGCGGTGGACTTCGCTGATGAGTATGCCGCTGCGATGTTGACGCAAATGTCCGGAGATCGCACCGTTAGGCAATACAAAGATACTCGGCCATGATTGATAGTAGCCGCACGCATTGGCCACGCTACTCCACATGTAATTCGAACCGGAATGTCCTTGTACGGTAGCATGCATGATATCCGAATGGTCTGTTCTGCCCTCGGCCCTGGCATTGTAAAACGATTGAAAAACGATGTTCACACCCGACCGCTTATGATCTCGAAATAGCTCTGGGTAACGCACATCATGGCAAATGGTAACCGCACAATGAAGCTTGCCAATTCGAAATCTGCACGCATGGTTACCAGGAGAATAATACTGAAGATCCCTGCGGGTGCAAAATCTTTTGTCGTAGCGGTCGACGATTCGACCGGAGGGGCTCACTACATAAACACTGTTGTGAGGAAGATGGCGGCGTAAGCGATGGCTGCTACCGAATAGCAACCAGACTCGATGCCTCTTTGCCAGGTCGACGATGTGGCGGCTCTTTTCGAGCAGTAGATCCCAATCGAATCGCGACCAATCCTGAAAGTCTGTGCCTGCATAACCCGACAAGGCACATTCCGGAAAGTGTACTACCTGAGCACCCTGTTTGGCTGCCGCAACCAATTGGTTCGCCAGGGCGGTAGTGTTGCGGCGAATGTTGGCGGAGATGGGAAACTGGCACGTGGCAATTCTCACATTTCACCTTACCTTGGAACAACGACACGTAATGGCCTGCTTTATTCATCCTTGTTGGTGTGTACGAACTGAAATGCGTATAGTTTCGCATGCCGCATCTTGAAATGTAGTCGAATTGGTTGTCCGGCAAACTGAGAAATATCCGCGCTACCACGCCAGCGGATTTCCCAAGCAACATCGTCGCCAGCTACTTCTTCACAGTCGCCTAGTGTAAAGCCTGGCAGTGGCACTCCGTTCGCATCGCGCAGTTCGACGAAAATCGTTCCTTGTCCGCCACACTTGTGATTAATTTGTAACCGTTTGCCCGAAAAGCGAATCGGTGGGGTCGTGAGGGAGCCCCCTTGATAGTCGACATCGGCTGAGACGAACCCGTCCAAACGCTGCTTGACGTAACCAATACCTCCGAATTTGTTTTTGGGTTCCGGCAAATCCTTGCGCAATATCAGCGAATCATGGAGTGTCGGTCCACCCCAATAGTACTGGTACAGATTGTTTCCATGTCGAACCATTCCCAATCCCAGCATGGCTCTACCTCGATCCCACTCGTCATTTCGTCCTAGTTCCACATAGGCTTTGCGGTCGAGCCGATTCCAATTCTTGCCATCGCGGCTGACAGCCAGAACTGTTTCCAGTGGTCCGTTCGCATCGTCGAAGCCGTGAAAGTAGGGCTGTCGAGAGGGATGGAAGTGACGAAAGTAAGTAGGAAACATTAAGTAAACGTTTTCGGCATACGGATAGACCATGGTCGAATGCACATAGTAATCGGCAAAGCCATCCCAATGGTCAGCCGTAAACACCATGGGAACTTGTTGGCTGGTGGCATACATCGTGGTTTCTTCCGCGTCGGGAGAAGTTGGCCACGGTTGCAGCAAATCGTCGACCTCGATGCGTGCGACCGAACGTAAATTCTCGAAGCCGGGGTGACCCATCGTGTCCGGTGCTACCGCCGTGACGAGTTTTTCGGGCTGTTCGTAAGAGAATCCGTAGTGGTAAAAGAATTGACAGCCTTGCACAGCTGTGATTCCGGGCACACCCACGTTTTCGCAACGAAAATAGGAAACATATTTGTCGATGTTGGGATCCCATTGGGGAGCAAAGGACACGAACTCAGGCAATATCGGTAACACCCGTCCAGAAACTTTGAACCGTAGCCCATCCGACGAATACATGGCATAGACGCCAGCCAAGGAACGCTTGTTCTCTTTTCCTTGATTGGAGGCGATCTCATACCCGTCTGCGTCCAGGCTATGAGTCGTTACTTCCATAAAGGCCTTAAAGCGACGCTCAGGGATGTCCTGTCGATCGAGCATGACGGTGGCAGCAAAATTGAGTGGGATCAGTTTGCCCGGGTCTTGCTCGGATTCGTAGACAATTTCTCCTTGTCCAAATCGTTTCCAATGGATTCCATCAGTTGACTCGGCACGTTCCAAATTCGACCAAGGGGCCAAATACATGCGCCACACCTTCTGATCCTCGAGGTAAACGATGTTGCGAGGATAATGGACGTTCTCGATGAGTGGCCCCATTTTGACAGGTGGGTTGGTATGCAGCTTCACATTCGTTTGGCTGGCAATAAAACGTTCGTCGATGAATAACTGTTTTCGATCGCCTACCTCGATCACATCTTTGGTTCCCAGAACGGTCACCGTCATCGGCACTTCAATGTTTTCTGAATCTGTGATTACCGTTAATGTTGCTGTGTGTTTTCCAGTGGCGAGTGTTGACGTGTTGACGATCGTGGCGTGAGTGTAGCCCTCTGCCGTTTTGGGAGAACCGCTAAGGGAAGTGACCTGCAGCCACGGTTTGTCAGGAACGATTTTCGCCTGAGTACTTGCTCGTCCCGTCGTACAGATCGCAAAATATGCTCGAAGTGACGAAGGTAGCTCTTCTTGGGTCGCGACCAAACTGATCTTTGACGGCCAAACGTGAATGGTGGGCCGTGCGAACGAAGGGGGTGGGGTAAAATCGGAATGGTAAACAACTTCATCAGAGAAACGCATCTCGTCGATGTAGCCCTGAAATTTTTTCATGTGGCGGTCGTGTTGATGAATTTCTCGATGATTCCACTGTTGGTACGCGTCGCGGCAACCTATTTGCAGCATCGGATAATGCGGTGGCATGATGACGTTTGCGTAGGGTGCTTTTCCGCTTGGAACGTCCTTCCACTTGCCGGGGGCCGTGAACTGCAACTGTCCATCAAAGTAGTGCCGGAGCTGTTTAGCAGTCGAATCGTAGACCACGGCAAAGTGATGAAACTGGTTGTCTGCCTGTAAGTCACCAGTCGGTTTGTTCCAGCTTTCGACCCCGTCAAGCGGCAGATACCGGCTGGCCACGAACAATCCCTGCAGGGAATCGCCGCGTCCATAATCGATGTAGTTGACTCCGGACAGCCCCCAGATTCGGTTGTCGGCGACCATTCCCGGCTTGGCTTTCAGCCAACATTCCAACGTCCAATCTTCGTCACCAGGGTTGAGGGG